>Ga0316577_10000106_pt1 | contig 23141 bp, 18 predicted proteins | sample S5NA_FD_203073 | JGI IMG/M metagenome (GOLD analysis project Ga0316577, IMG submission 203073) | Rhizosphere microbial communities from salt marsh grasses in Alabama, United States - S5-7_050615r2r1 | ecosystem: Host-associated > Plants > Roots > Rhizosphere | place: USA: Alabama | collected... | reverse complement strand
TGCGCCCCGGTGAGACTGCACGCACTGTTGCTCGCGCTGGTGCCGGTCCTCGGCTCGGGGTGCCCAGCCAGGAGGCAGGCCGCGCCGGACCAGGGCGCCAGGGCCCCCGCGCCGGATCAGCGCGCCCGGACCCCGCTGCGCGTCGAGGAGCTCTCCTTCGCCGGGCCGGCCGGCCACCGACCCGACGCCCGGTTCTCGCGCGGCGAGACGGTGACCTGTCTGTTCACGGTCACCGACTTCACCTACCGCGAGAGCCGCGCGCACATCGTCGCCGACGTGAAGGTGCGGGGGCCCGGGGGGGAGATCGAGCTGCGTCGCCCGGGCCTGAAGCTGCTGCACGGCGCGGCGCCGACCCGCACGCCGGGGATGATCCGGAGCGCCGCGACCCTCACGCTGAGCCCGGCCGTCATCCCAGGCGAGCACACCGTCGAGCTCGACGTGCGCGACCTGCTGGGCCATCGCTCGGGCACCGGCCGGGGCAAGTTCACCATCGTGGGGCAGCCCGCGCCGCGGAGCGGGCGCTTCACGCTGGTCAACCTGCGGGGCGCCGCCGATCTCGAGGTCCCGCCGGGAGCGGCGCTCCCCGTGGCGCTCACCGCCGCCGGCTTCTCCACGCGGCGCAAGGGGGCGCAGGTCGAGCTGGACCTCGGCATCACCGCCCACATCGAGGACGCCTCGGGTCGGCGGCTGGCCAGCCACAGCGAGACGCTGGTGAAGACCGCGCTCCCGTTTGCGCCGCGGCGCTATCCGGCCGAGTACGTCGCGCTGGTGCCCGCCTCGGCCTCGCCGGGCCGGCACCGCGTCGCCCTGACCGTCGAGGACCGCGTCGGCAAGGGCAGGTCCCGGGGCCTCCTGCGGTTCAAGGTGGTGCCGCGGCGCTTCGCCATCCTAAACCTCCACGTCCACGACGCCGCGGGCCTGCCGCGCTCGGTGTTCCTGCACGGCGAGCAGGTCTACGTTCGCCTCTCCGTTCACGGGCTGACCACCAGGGGCGGCGAGGCAAGCGCCGCGGTGGACCTGGCCGTCGCAGGTCCGGACGGCGGGGTCTACCTCGCGCGCAGGAACGCGGCAGAGGTGAGCGGGGCGGCCTCGCGGCCCGTGGTCGCCGCCGGGCGCTTCCCGGCGGAGCTGCCCCTGGTGCTCCCCGCCCTCTGCCCGGCGGGCAAGTACCGCATCGTGATGCGGGCGCGCGACCGCGTCGCCAGGCGGGACGTCGTGCGCGAGCACACGATCCAGATCAACGGCTCGGCGCCGAAGCCGATGTCACGCTTCAAGATCGACAAGCTCGTGGTGCAGGACCGCCCCGACCTCCCGCCGTCCAAGGGCGACACCTTCGTCGCCGGCAGGAGCTACCACCTCACCCTGCACATCGGCGGCGCCAAGCTGAAGGAGCTGCGCAGGATGACCTTCAGGGCGCGGATCAAGGGCGATCTCCGGCTGCGCCGCGGCGGCCAGACGCGCCACGAGAGCGCGGACCTGTTCCGCTTCGACCGAGAGCTGGCCTACCGCCCGCTGCGCGTCCTGATCCCCGCCACGTGGCGGGTCCCGGCCGACCTGCGCGGCGGGCTCTACGATCTGGAGCTGGTGGCGCAGAACGAGCTGGACGACCACGTGAGCCAGATGGTCCGGAGGGTCGAGATCATCCAGCCCTCACGGCTCACGCCGTGACGCGAGCCTGCAACGACTCGAGCGAGTTTCCCGGGTTGAGGTAGTCGTCCACCTTGCGCTCCACGTAGGCCTTGCCCCCGATCATCTCGGCGAAGAAGCCGACCTTGACGTCGGCAAGCAGGCGGCGCTCCTCCACGCTGAAGTGGCCGTCGAAGGAGACCCCCTTGACCTTGCCGGTGATCCGGGCGGAGTTGCCGCTCCAGGTCGTGCTCGTTCCGTGCTTGGTGTCCCAGTAGTCGGTGAGCGCCCGGATGCGGGCCACGGCCTCGTCCCGGGTGAACGCGTGGTCCTTCTCGAGTTTCATGGGGATCAGAGATAACCAAACCCGGCCCGAGTTGCAACCGGTTTACGGACCGCAGCTCACCGTGTCCGCCGCCGCGAAGGCGTGTCTCATCTGCGCTCCTGCTGCTGCCGGGATTCTGTCAGCGGAGGACTGGAAACACAACGGGGACGAGACCCGACTGTCGCGCCTGGCGGCGGATCTGCGCCGCCTGCTCGAGGGCCGCGCGGTAGACCGCGATCTCCTGCGGCGTGACCAGGATCAGCATCCCGTCGACGCCGCCGCGGGCCAGGCGCCGCGCGACCCTGTCAGCCGCCTTCTGCTGGCCGAGCCGCCGGCCCTCCTGCTGGAGCAGGCGGTGGAGCGGGCCATCCGGCCCCGCGTACCACGCGAAGTTCGTGCCCGCGGTCGGATCGATGAGCAGCGTCGGGTTGCGGGGGTTGTCCACGGCGAAGTAGTGATAGTCGACCCACCCCTCGCGGCCCCAGCGAAACGTGTTCCTGCCCACGCTGGAAAGCTCGAGTCGGGGGAGCCGGGGGTGCTTGCCGGCGAGGCTTTGCATCAGCCTCCGGGTGGACTCGCGGCAGGTCCACTGGTCACCGTACCTCGTCCTCGCCGCCTGGTGGTCGGAGATGTTCTGGCTTGGAGGCAGAGGGAGGGGCACCCGCGTGCGGCGGAGCAGCTTGTGGGCCTTGATGGCGGAGCGAAGAAGATCCACCCGCCCCGAACGGGCCTCGAGCGGCGTAGGGAGCAACACCGCCAGGAGAGCGATGAGACATCTTTGCGGATGCATGGTAACGAGCGCTGCAACACCGGTACCAGCGATTTTCCGCGGCAACGCGTCGTAATTACAGGCTGTCAGCGACCTAGGTCAGGATAGATGGTGGCCAGTGAGCTGACCAGGTGAGGCGGGATCGGAGAGCTACCACTTGCAGCCGAAGGCCTGCATGGCCTTTCCGGCAGCGGCGGAGGCGGTCTTGCAGGCCTGGGCCAGGCCGGCCTTGCCAGCCTCGGTGGCAGCAGCCTTCCTCCACGCCTCGCGGGTCGTGTTGAGGCTCTTCTCCATCATCGCGCGAGAGGCCGCGGGCACCTTGTCCTTGAGGCACGCGGTGTACTTGTCGAGGTAGTCGTCACACTCGGGGATCCCGATCTTCTCGCCACCACCACCCTCCTCCTTTGCTTCCTTCGGCTCCTCCTTGGGCTCTTCCTTGGGCTCGGCCTTGGGCTCCTCGGTCTTGGGCTCCTCGGTCTTGGGCTCGTCGGCGGGCTTCTGCTCCTTCTTACAGCCCGTCATCACAAAACCGAGCACGGCGAAGATGGACAGCAGCAGCATCAGGCGTCTCATGTGTTGCGCTCCTTTCGATGTGGTTCTCGCACTGGTTCGCGTGTGTTCGCGAGTTGGGTGAGTCGATTCGCTGTCTCCGATGGGGTCCAACAGTGAACCCTTCCCTCGGGGAAGTCAAGACATCGCAGCAGACACCTACACCGTCATACCCCACGCTCGCGACAACCTACCCCTCGTGACGGCCGAGGCTCCTCCCTCCCAGAATCAGTGGGATCACCACAGCGGCGGCGGTGGTCAGCAGGCCGCCGAGACTGCAGAAGACCAGCCGGCCCAGCCGCACCGGCACGCTGGTGTGGAGCACCCACGCCGGGTAAATCGCCAGAATCACCAACAGCAGCGCCACCACCATCGCGACGCTCATGCAGACCAGCCCCCCGAAGCTGGCCGCCACCTTGGCCGCGCTCTCGGCGTCGTAGTCGGGGAGGGTGGCGCCCAGGCCGATGGCCAGCGACGAGACCGACAGGGCGGTGAGCGCCGCGACCACCGCGCCCAGCCCCACCATCGAGATCGATGCGCCGAGGATCAACGAGGAGGCCACCGACATCACCTCCGCCACCACGAAGAGCGGCGGCAGCGTGGCCATCAGCTTGGACCACAACACCTGCCGCGGGCGCAGGGGCGCCGACCGCAGCAGCCACATCATCCGCCCCTCGAGCGAGACCAGCGGGAACGCGAAGCGGACGCTCACCGCGGTGGTCACGAAGCCGGAGAGGCCCATGCCCACCATGAACAGCGCCAGCTGTCCGATGAGCCCGGATTCGCCGATCTGACGGAAGTGACGGAAGTTGTAGAGGTAGACGAACACCAGCGCGAGCAGCAGCACCAGCTGGGACCACTGGGACGCGTCGCGGAGCAGGAGCTTCACGTCCTTGATCAGAAACTCCCGCGTGGCGCCGCGCGGCGCCAGGCTGCACAGGCTCCGCACCAGATCCAGCGCCGGAGCGCGGCGGCCGGGGGTCCGGATGGGGCCGTCCTGGGGCAGCGGGCGGCGGCGCAGCCACGCAAGCACGCGGGCGAGCCGGGCGACCCTGCGCCCATCCTGACTTCGCGAGTAGGCGCGGCCAAAGAGCAGACGGAAGAACAACGAGGCCACCGCGTGGGAGGCGGCGGCTCCGCACCACAGGGTCCCCACCGCGAGCAACCAGGCCGCGCTGGAGCCGGGGGCGTCACGGAAGGTGCCGGCGACGACGGCGGTGGCCCAGTTGGACGGGATCGCCACGCTCGACGAGCCCGACAGCGAGGTCAGCAGGTTGACCAGGGAGGCGAAGCCGTCGGGGTTAAGGAAGCGCTCGGGCTCGGCGAGGCGCACCAGGACGTAGAGCACCAGGAACGCGACGAACACCATCCCCACCACCAGGTCGCGGACACGCGCGGCGGGCAGGTAGGTCACGAGGAGCAGGGCGATCATGAACCCGGCGGCGGCCGGATAGACCAGCAGCGGCGGCACGGCCAGCAGTATCGAGAGGTAGGTGCGCGCGTCCCCGGCCACGCTGGCGAACGCCAGCAGCGTGGGCAGCCCGAACGCGAGCACCATCCACGAGGAGTGCGCCACCTGCTCGATGAACCGCGCGGTGAACAGGGTCCGCGCCGGCAGCGGCGCCGCGACGAGGAGCTCCAGATCCCGGGCGAGGAAGAAGCTGCTCAGCGCGGTGACGATGTTGCTGAGCAGGAGCACGCTGATCAGCACCAGCAGCACCAGGTCCAGCAGCCGGCGGCACAGGAGCGGGCCGATGGCCTCCACCTCGAAGCACAGCTGCAGGAACCAGCGCGAGCCGATGTAGATGCCCACGGCGATGGCCACGCCGGTCAGGATGAACGCGGTGCGGGTGAGCCACTGCGCGACCCCGAGGCGGGGCGGCGCCACCTTGGCGCGCAGCACGTTGAGGAGCCACACGGGACGCGCGGGACGCCTGTCGGCCCGGTCGCTCAAGCCGCGCCCTCCTCCACCTCCGACTCGGTCAGCTCCAGGAACACCTGCTCCAGGCGCTGCCCCTCCTCCCGGCGCACCTGATCGAGCGCCCCCGCGGCGACGATGCGGCCACGGTTGATGATGGCCACCGTGTCGCAGATCTGCTCCACCACGTCCAGGGTGTGCGTCGACAGCACCACCGACATGCCGTGGACCTCGGCCAGCTCACGGACGACCTCCTTGAGACGCTTGGCCCCCCTGGGGTCCAGCCCCACCATCGGCTCGTCCATCACGAGCAGGGTGGGTCGGTGGAGCAGCGCGCTGCAGAGCAGCAGCCGCTGTCGCATCCCGTGGGAGTAGGACTCCACCGGCTCGCCCACCCATCCCTGGAGATCGAAGCGATCGAGCCACAGGGCGGCCCCCTCGGCGATGTCGGCGGAGCTCATGCCCCACAGCCCGCCGACGAAGCGCAGAAACTCGCCGCCGGTGAGCTTCTCGTAGAGGAATGGGCGGTCGGAGATGAAGCCCGTCCTCCGCTTCGCCTCCATCGCCTCCCGCTCGACGTCGAAGCCGGCGACGTGGATCGTACCCTCGGTGGGGCGCAGCAGACCGGTGACCATCCGCAGCGTCGTCGTCTTGCCGGCGCCGTTGGGCCCAAGAAAGCCGAAGACCTCACCGGGCGCGACGCTGAGGTCGATGCCACGCACGGCCTCGAAGGCGCCGAAGCGCTTGGAGACCCCCTCCAGCTCGAGAACTGCAGACGACTCGGTCATTTTTCTGCTCGCTCCAACCATGCCTCGTGCTCCGCGGTGAGCCCGAGGGGCAGCTGCTCCTTGAGCACCCGCCCCTCGCCGTCGATCCACACCCGCGTCCCGATGCCCTCCAGATCGCGGTGGACCCGCAGGGTCTCGAAGGTCTGCCCCGTCCTCAGGCGCAGCCTCTCCCGCCCCTCCACCTTGAACTTCACCACCCGCTGGCTCAGCGTCATCGGGTCGAAGATCCGCACCTCCGCCGTCCCCCCCAGGCTGCCCCGGGCCAGCAGGGGGTAGATCGCGCTGGTGACCACGGGTCCCCGCCCGGCCGAGACGAGGTGGTTGATGGGGTGGCTGCCCACCGCGCCGACCAGCTGACAGTCGCCGGTCTCCATCGCGCAGTCGCCCTGCAGGCTGATGCGCAGCTCGCCGAGCCTGCCCAGGCCCGGCAGCGCGGGGAGGGAGAGGCTGGACAGCTTGCCCAGCTGCGACAGGTCCGCCTCCAGCCTGATCCGCGCCAGGCTGAGGTCGTCGCGCAGCTGCAGCGTGGTGCGTGCCGTGGCGGGGTTCGCCCCGTTGTCCGGACGGCGGGCCTCGGGATCGTCGCCGAGCGCGATGGCGTGGGTGACGAGCCACCCCGGGTCCTGCCGCTTGACGCTCCAGAGGACGGTGCCCACCCTCTCGGCGCCTCGATAGAGCCCCTGGCGCTGCGCCCCCTCGGAGAGGCCCAGCTCCACCGACTGCCCCGACAGGGTGAACGTCGACGACTCGCCGTGCGTGACCATCAGCGCAAACAGCACCCCGAACCCGAGGCAGAAGGTCACGTCGAGGGTGATGCGCGGCCAGCGAGCCTGGAGCAGTCGGGAGATCGATGGCATCAACTTGGTTCCGTCTCCCCAGCCCGCCAGAAAACGAGACACCACAAGCCGCCGCATGGGAGACGTTGATTCAACCATCGTGCCACAGATCGTGCTCCATATCTCGGGGAACTGCCCCGGCGGTGGCGCGCCGGTCGGACAGGCTGGCAACGTCTGGTGCCAGTCTGGCAGGAAAGGGGGCGCGCCGGACGTGCAAGAGTCATGACGCCGCATCCTCGGGCCGCACCGCCAGCACTGCTCCGACACCATCATGCGGTTCCGCTGGGGCGGCGGGAAGCGCTTCGGCTTTCGGGAGTGGCGCCAGGGCCTGCGCCCGGTCAGGAAGGGACGCCGCTGGGTCTTCGAGCCCAAGCGCGAGGCGAGCCGCGGCTACCCCAGCTTCCGCCGTTATCTGGGGTTCATGTTCTCGTGGACCGGCACGGTGCACCAGGTGGGGGAGCCGCCGGTGAAGCCGATGGATCCGGGGCTGAAGAGGATCGCGACCCCCCTCTGGCGTCCGTTCCAGTGGTCCGACCTGCGTCGTTTTCGGTTCTGAACACCTCGTGTGCTACAATCGCGATCGTCCTGCCGGAAAAGAGGGTTGCGATGCGATCGTGGTTGGTGGTGGCCTCCGCATTGACGCTGTTGGCATCGACGTCGCCAGCGGCAGCTCAGGGGGATGTGAAGCGCGCCAAGAAGCTGTTCCAGGAGGCCGAGAAACACTTCGCCGATGGACAGTATGAGCAGGCGCTCGAGAAGTACCGCGGCGCCTACAAGGCCAAGCCGCTGCCGGGCTTCCAGTTCAACATCGGCCAGTGCCTGCGGTCCCTGGGTCGCCTGAAGGAGGCGATCCACCACTTCGAGCAGTACATCGAGCTCTCCGAGCGTCCTCGACACAGGGCCGACGCGGAGCGGCTGATCAAGCTCTGCAAGGAGGATCTCGCCGCGCGGTCCCAGCAGGACAAGGAGGACGAGCAACCGCCCGACATCCGCGAGGAAGCCCGGGAGGGGGCGCCCATCGCGCCGGAAGCGCCGCCGCCGAAGCCCGAGAAGGAGCGCAACTGGCGCGTGCTGAAGCCGATCTTCCTCTGGTCGTCGATGGGGGTGGCCGCGGCCTTCCTGATCACCGGATCCATCACCGGCGGCGTCGCCCTGGGAAAGAGCCGCGAGTTCAAGGACAAGGACACGCCGTACGAGGATCTCAGAGACCTCAAGGACAGCGGCGAGTCGATGCGCACCGCCAGCAACGTGAGCTTCGGTCTCGCGGCGGCGTTCGGGGCCGTGAGCGTGGCGCTCTACTTCCTCACCGACTTCTCGTCCGAGGAGGCCGCGGTGGCGGCAGCGCCGCTCCGCGAGGGTGGCGGCATGGTGACCATGGGCGGGCGGTTCTGAGATGAAGCACTGTCCCAAGTGCCTGAAGGACTACGACGGGCCCTGGACAGCCTGCCTGGCGTGCGGCACCGAGCTGGTGGAGAAGGAGCCGGACGCGCCGTCGAGCGGCGACACGGGCGAGACACGCGAGGAGAAATCCCAGTCCGGTGAGACCGGCGGGGGGAGCAAAGAGGTCGAGAGCGGGGCAGAAGCGAAGGCCAAGCCCGCGCCGGCAGCCCCGCAGCTCAGCGGCCTCTCGCACCTGCGCGCGGCGGTGCTGCAGCGGTCCCTCGGCAAGACGCCCAAGAAGGCACCCCAGGCGGCGCCCACCGGCCCCGACCCAGAGGAGGCTGCCTGGGACGAGGCCGCGCCCTTCGAGGACGCGAAGCCGGAAGCAACCGAGGGCGAGGAGAAGAAGCCCGACGGCGCCGAAGAGAAGCCCGACGAGGCCGAAGAGAAGAAGCCAGAGCCCGAGGAGAAGCCCAAGGAGGAGCCGTCCGAGGACGCCGCCGAGGCCGAGCCCCCCGAGCACGACGAGAAGGACCCCAGCATCCACGACAGCATCCCGCAGGGGGCCGACGAGGCCCTGGCCGCGGCCCTCGCGGCCGCCCAGGCCGAGGAGCCTGCCGGTCCGCCACGGTCCGATGGCACCGGCGAGCCCGAAGAGCCAGGCGGGCCAACAGGGGAAGAGCCCGACGAGCCGGAGGCTCCCGAGCCCGAGCCCGGAGAGCCCGACGAACCCGAGCCCAAAGAGCCCGACGTCGCGAAAGAGACCGGTGAGCTCGCCGCCGCTGCTGCGAGCGAGCCGCCGCCGCTTCCGCCGCCTCCCCAGTCGCAGGTGCCGGACACGGCCCCCGAGACCCCCGCGCCCGCGACACCTACCTCCTTCTCCCCACAGGTGATGCGCCCCTCCGAGGGGAGCGGCAAGCTGTGGCTCGTGGTCGGCGGCGTCGCCGTGGTGGCCGTCGCCGTCGCGGTCGTGTTCCTGCTCCGTGGGGGAGAGGAGGAGCAGAAGGAGCCGGAGACGCCGGTGGCGACCGCGAAGCCGGACATGGCGCCGGAACCGGACACCCATGCTGCAGCCGCCGCCACGCCGGACTCCGCCGGCTCGCAGGACTCCGCGACCGCCGCGGCAGGCTCGTCGGACTCCGCGGTCGCTCCGCCCTCCCCGCGCAAGCTGGCCTCCAAGCGGCTCAGGCCCCGGCGCCCCCGCCCCCGGCCCCGGCGCCCCCGGCCCCGGCGCCCCCGGCCCCGCGCCAAGAAGACGATCACCAAGAAGACGATCGATCCGTTCTCGGAGTAGGTTCAGCGGCCCTTGCCGAGGAGCTGCTCCCTCACCGTCTCGGCGAAGGTGTGCCTGAGGTAGATCGGGAAGTCGAAGCCCTCCATCACCTCAACGAACAGGGTGACCGACCACCGATCCGCCAGCAGCTCCCGCCCCTTGAGCAGCGCCTTGGGGTGAGTCTCGATGGTGAGCCGCACCTGCTGGACCCGCTCCTCCCCGGCAGGGACCGCCATCGGGTCGAGGCGGCTTTCGGCGACCAGGGTGTCGTCGTGCCGCACCTCGAGCCGGTTCCTGTCCAGATCGACGTCGAAGCGGGTCGGGTTCTTGACGCGGAGCTTGAACGACACCCCGACCTCCACCACGCCACGGAGCAGGCTCCTGAGCCGCGGGCGCGCGAAGCGCAGCGAGCCGCGCACGACACTGTAGTCGCACTTCAGGATCTGGGTCTTGTGGTGCAGCGAGAGCGCGAGCTTCGAGGTGATGGTGCTCCCGGCGGCGAAGGCCGAGAGGAGCACCAGCCAGGCCGCCGCCCGGGTCAACACGCCGCTGGGCCTCGTGTCGCGCGCCGCCGGCAGAAAACGCGCGCCGAGCCACGTGCCGCCGAGACACCCCCAGACGATGCCGAGCAGGTTGGCGCCGAAGAGCAGCAGGATCGCGTCGCGGAGCGGCATCCCGGCCTGTCGGGCTATGTAGTGCCCGGCGAGCACGGCGGGCAGCGAGAACAACGCGCCGAAGAGCAGTGTCGCGAGCGGGTGCCGCACCAGGGTCTTCAGGATCTGGGAGTAGCGCAGGCGGTGGCGCTGCAGCAGCGGACTGACGAAGTCGACGGAGAAGGTGGTGAAGAGGTAGCCGTAGCTCAGGATCGTCGCGGCCTGCCTGCGCAGCGGGTTGGGGTGGTAGCCGATCCAGAAGATCGCCATCTGCGCCGTCGCAAAGAGGATGACCAGCTTCAGCTCCTCGAACGCCTGGAACCAGAGCGGGAACTCGCGAGGCTCCTCGTCGGTGAGCCCCGCGCCGCGCTCGAAGGCGTCCGAGAGCTTCTCCTTGACCGGGAACAGCGTCACCGAGATCAGGATCAGCGTCCCCGACACCGTGGCGTTGATCAGCACCGCCCTGGTCTGGGTGGCGAGGAAGCGATCGACCAGGAGCCCCGCCGTGGTGGTCCACGACTCCGGGAACAGGTACTCCAGCAGGGCCTGGCGGAGGTCATCCTGGTGGCTGACGAGGAACCACGCCAGGCCGCCGAGGATGCCCCCGGCGAGCAGGACGTAGACCAGCAGCCACCCCACCGCCCGGGGCCGCAGCCTCAGTGGCGCGAGGGGCGCCCAGAACAGGCCGTGCGCGATCTGCGCCAGCAGGCTCATGGCGGGAGGATGTCACGGGGTCGGGGAGGGGGACAAGGGTCGCGGTTCGTCGGGGGCACGCTTGTCGGTAACGATCAGCGACTTGCCGTCCATCGCGACCCTCAATTGAGAAGCCTGAGGCCGACTCGCCGCCCGGGAGCTCCGCGCCTGTGCTCCGGTGGCCACCTGGAGAGCGAAAGCGCAACAAGGGGTCGCGACAGACGGCAAGTCGCATGCTCTGCACGACGAGCCCGCGTTCCGAACGAGCCGCACGCCGCCAACAAGCGGTCTTCCGAAGCTCATTGGGCCCCCTCCGTCTAACGCGGGCTGGACCCACCTGTCAGCGAACCGACGGCCCCGCACGGACCCAGCAAGGCGCCTTCCTCTGTTCGGTCGGCCGCCGGGGCACAGGCGCCGCGCTAGCTCTCCCGTGCGCTCGGTCTGGCCAGGTTTTTCTGGAGGTCCGTGCGGGTCGTCGGTTCGCGAGCCCGTCAGTAACTGTACCGAACGCTCAGCCCCAGCGAGTGAATCACCGAGGAGTACGTCCCGGGCGCCGCGTTGAGCTCGACCTCCACCGGCTTCCCGGCGGCGTCGTGCCTCGTCCCGCTCCGCTCGGGGACCTCGCGCTCCGGCCCCAGCAGGATCTCGTAGGCCAGATCGACCACCAGCGTGCTCCACACCCTGACGGACCCGCCCACGGCGCAGGTGACCTTCGGCGCGTCGAAGTACTGCCGCTCGACGGACTTGTCCGGGATGGTGTTGCTGTCGAAGCTGAAGCCGCCCAGCAAGGTCAGGCGCTCCATGACGCGCCACTCCGCGCCGAGGTGCGTGGACACGCCGTCGTGGAAGTCCAGCTCCTCGACGACGTCGTTGATCACCGAGAGGTCCAGGACGACACGCTGGAACGACGACCAGTCGATCCAGCGCACGCCGACGTAGACGGTGACCGGGTCGAGCAGCAGCGCCCCTCCGAGGGCGGCCCACTGCGGCCACGGCATGGTCAGTGTGACGTTGTCCGGCCGTGGTTGCCCCGGGTTGACCTCCACGTGGCCCTCCCCCTTCATCTCCACCTCCATCGGGCTGGCGTAGACCACCCCCAGCCGCAGCCAGCGCAGCGGGCTGTAGGTGAGGCCGCCCTTGAACCCGACCCTCACACCGGAGCCAGCCAGCTCGCTCGGCGCCCGGGTCACCCCCTCCCGCTCGGTGTTCTTGAGGTCGAAGAGGCCGAAGCCGACGCGCAGCCCCACCCCCAGGGAGAGCTGCGAGGTCACCTGGTAGGCCAGCGACGGCACCAGCTCCAGCATGACGCTCGAGGACCTGGTGATCCCGGGCGTCACCGCCGCGTCGTCGAACTCCACCGCGCCGCCGAAGGAGTTGTAGAAGCCGAGGCCCATGGCCAGCGGCAGCGCCCCCTTCCCTCCCCGGTGGGCGAGGCGGGTGGAGACCCCGAGGGAGGGCACCGGGGACACGCCGCCGACGGTCTCCTCCCTGGCTCCCGAGAGCGGCGTGTAGCTCCGCGGCGCGGCGATGATCTCCAGCCCTCCGAGCACCACCGTCTCGCGCATCAGGATCAGGCCGGCCGGGTTGTAGTGGATCGTTGTCGGGTTGGAGACCCCGGCGAACCCTGCTCCGCCGATGCCGATGCCGAGCGCGGAGAAGACGTTGGGACGAGCGAGGCCGCCGGCGTACGCGGTGACCGGCAGGGTCAGCACCAGCAGCGCGACGAAACGCATCACTCCCCTCCCGCGTCGGGCGCCGGCGCGCCGTCCGGCCCCGTGTCCGGCATCCCCTCTGACCCGGGGCCGTCGAGGCTCGTCGGGAGGTCCAGGGGCGAGGTGTCGGGGATCAGCTTCTGGTCCGGCGCGCCAGCGTCGCGACGCAGGCGGCAAACCCCGTCCTCCTCGATATCCGGCCGGTCGCAGTACTCTCCCTGCGCGATGAAGCAGTCATCGTCGTTCTTGCAAGCCTGCGGCACCGGCTCGTCGTGCGCCAGCGGGCACCCCGCGAGCAACATCGACAGCAGCCCCAGCGCGGTGAGGGGCGCCTTCATGGTCCGGCCTCCGCTTCGGGTGCCAGGATGAAGAGCACGACCCCGGTGGTCAGCGCCTGCGAGCGGCGGTCATCGAGCAGGCTGTTGAGCCCGTCGCGGGTGCCGGCCACCCGATCGTAGTCCTGGATCTGCTCGTGGGTGCGATTCTCGAGCAGGCCGACGACGCCGCCGGCCAGGCCCACCGCGGCCGCCGCGCCGGTGACGATCCAGCCCCAGCGCCGCATCTCCTTCGCCCTGGGCGACAGCCTGAGCGTCGGCATGACGGCGGTGGTGGCGCCGGGCTTTATCTCGACCTCGCTCCTCCACGGCTCCAGCGCCCGGCCGGTCACCTCGACCCTGTGGGCCCCGGAGACCAGCCGCGTGGTGCCTCGCTCGTCGACCTCGACCTCCACCCCGTCGACCTTCACCGTCGCCCGCCCCGGCAGACCGACGACTCGCAGCCTGCCGGTCACAGGTGCGCTGGCCGGGGGCGGCAGCGGCTCCACTCCGATCTCACGGGTGAGGACCACGTCCACGGCGACGACCTGTCCAGCCTCGACCTCGACGGAGCTGGTCCACGGCTTGTACCCGTTGCGATAGACCGTGATCGTGCGGTGGCCGGGCTGGACCGGAAAACCCTCGACGTCGATCGAGCCGCGCAGCTTGCCGTCGATATGGACCTGCGCCCCCTTGATCTTGCACCTGAGCACGATCTGCGCCGCCCCCATCGGCGCCACGGAGGCCCCGCCGACCGCCTTCCGGCACGCCTCGATCTCGCGGCGCACCCTGTCAGAGTGGCGGCCCTCCGGACGCAGCTGCAGGTACTTGCGAAAGTAGGGCAGCGCCAGATCGCACTTCTTCAGCGCGAGGTAGGTCAGGCCCAGGTTGCGGTAGGGCCCGGGCAGGCTGGGGTCGGCGCGGATGGCCGCCCGGAACTTGGCCACGGCCAGCTCGTACTGACCGCGGTTGTAGTGTGCGCCCCCCTCCCTGTAGAGGATGATCGCCTGGCGAGGCGGGGACTGGGCGACGGCGGAGGCGCCCATGATCAACGACAGCCCGAATAGGACGGCTGAGGCTCGCACCGCCCCTCCTTCTACCACCTGAGCATCTTTGTCTTGCCGGCCTCGATCACCAGGTTCACCCTCTTTCGCTTCGAGTTGTCGTGGGCCACGATGGAGAGGGGGTACTCGCCGACCGGCAACCCGATGGTGTCCCAGAGACCCAGATCGCGCCCGTCGGCCCGGACGCGACCCCAGGGGCGGAGATCGACCTTCAAGACCCCGAACGCGAAATCGACCCTGGCGTTCCCCCCCACCTCGATCGACGTTCTCTTGTTGCGAATGATGTGATACCTGGCGTTGACGAACGAGATGGTGAAGTTGCCTCCAGGCAGCAGGACCTCCTTCACCGGCGTCGATACCCCCATGGGCCGGCCGTTGATCCAGATGTCGCAGGGGAAGGAAGCGGTCAGAGAGACCCCGGTGAGGAGCTTGGTGCCCCTGAGCTTCTTGCGTACCGTGTCGGCGATGCGGCCGTCCGGGCGAATTCGCAGGTAGTCGAGCAGGAACTCCCGCTCCTTCTTGGGGTTGCCCAGCTTGCCGTACACCCCGCCGAGCACACGGTACGTGCCCGGTAACTCCGGGTCCAGCACCAGGGCAGAGCGGAGGTAGGGCAACGCCCGCTTGAGGCGCCTGCCCCGGACGTACCGCATCCCCAGCCTGAAGGCGCGCCCGGCCTGGGCGGTGGCCCTGAACTTGACCGGCAGCTGGTCCCTGAACGGCGCAGGAGCCTGCTTCAACCGCTTGATCTCGGAACGGAGCTGCGCCGCGTCGGCCTCCGGTGGCTTGTGCTGCAACACGCGCTCGTAGACCTCCACCGCCTCGTCGAACTGGCCGTTCATGCTGAGCGCCCGGCCGAGCTCCCAGAGGACGGAGACGTCTTGCGTCAGCTCCCAGGCGCCACGGAAAAACCCGCAGGCGCGGCTCAGGTAGCCCTGGACCACGGCCTGCCGGGCCGCCTGCTTCAGGTCCTCGGCCAGGCCTGCATGGGCCCGGGTAGGTGCACCAGCTGTACCCAGGAGCACCAGTACTACCACCAGTGTTAGTCGACGCAAATTCACCTACCTGAGCTGTTTTGTTATTATCAAACGCGATATTAGTATATTCATAACAGATAAAACAGCTCCGCAAAAAACATTACCGTCCGCTGGGTTTGTTGTTATGGCTACAGGCGCGTGATAATGTAAAATTGTATGTCGACTGCGGTCCTGCTCACGTCCAACCAGATCCGCGCGAAACACATCGCCAGGATCCTCTTCTGCGCCGGCGTGAGGCCAACGGTGACCACCAGCCTCGAACAAGCGCAGGCCGCGATCCAGGACGGCGTCACCCTGGCCTGCTTCGACGCCGAGGCGCTGGACAGCCTCGTGCCGATGTTGCGCCAGCAGCCGCAGACCCAGGCGCTTGTCTGGTCCGGCGAGAAAAATGCCCACACCGTCGCAGCCGCGCCGTCGGTCCGACAGCTCAACAACGTCTTTGGCCTGCGCTACCCGAGCGCTCCGCCGAGAAACTGGGAGCTCCTCCGCGTGGTGCGACAGCTGACCGAGAGCGACACCGAGCAACCGGGCGGGATGATTCACCTCGACTGGGGAGCGTCCCTCCATGAACGGTCGCCTGCGTCCTCGGCCGAGCTCGACGATGTGGTGAGCGAGGTCGAGCAGTTCGCCGCCGAGGTGTGCAACCCGCGTCTCAGCGCGTCGCTGGCGTCCGTCGCACACGAGCTGCTGATGAACGCCATGTACGACGCGCCCGTCGATCCCGGTGGCAACCCTCTGTTCACTTTCCGGCGCAACGAGGCGATCGAGCTCAACGACGACCAGCGCCCCGAGCTCTGCTACGGCTGCGATGGGTCGCGGTTCGTGATCTCCGTGTCCGACCCATTCGGGGGGCTGCGACGGGAGCACGTCTTCGGGGGGATCGCGCGCGCGTTGGCCAAGGCGATGCCGAATCGCACGGGCGGTGGCGCGGGGCTCGGCCTTGCCGTCGTGTTCCGCGCGATGACGATCCTGTTCTTCAACGTCCGACGTGGCTACCGAACGGAGGCGACCGCCGTCCTCGAGCTGGACGTGCCGCAGCGTGAGCTGAGGACGCTTCCCCGGTCGGTGCATTTTTTCTCGAAGGAGCCGTCATGACGGTGGAGGCAGGGCGGGGGAAGCTTCAGATTCACAAGACGTCACAGGGTGAGATCACGCTGTTCCGATTCGTCGGGATCATCGACGAGGCCTTCGAGGGACGGGCCCTGGCCAAGGGGCTCGCAGGCCAGCTGATCCTCTCGCTGGACCAGATCCGTCGTATCACCTCCTTCGGCATCCGCCAGTGGATCGACTTCATCGGCAGAGCCTCGGAGGCGTGCTCCAAGATCTACTTCGTCGACTGCGCCCCTCGCATCGTCGATCAGTTCAACATGGTGGCCAACTTCGGCGGCGGTGGGCACATCCTCTCGTTCCAGGCGCCGTTCCGCTGCCCCGAGTGCGGAAACGAGCGCCTGAAGCTATTCCAGGTCGACAGGGACCGGGAGATGATCAACGCGCTGGAGCTCGTGGGCGACACCTGCCCCAACGACGGCGCGAAGGAGGTCCTCGACGACGACCCCGAGACCTACCTGTCCTACATCGGCGCCCAGTCGCCCTTCGTCCCCGACCCCAACGTCGTGACGTTCCTCGCCGGACGGACCAGCTACGACGTCCCGCAGGGGTTGCGCAAGGCCCGTATCGAGAAGCGCGTGGAGGATCGGTACACCATCCTCACCATCGCGGGCGACATCGGACAGGACCTCCCGACCGGGAAGCTCAGCGAGGGCCTCGAGGGAGACGTCGTCTTCGACCTCTCCGGCGTCTCCCGGGTCACCCCGGAGGGGCGGGCGACCTGGCGCAACCTGCTCGGCGCCGTGGCGCCGACGATCGAACGGCTCCTCGTGCTCGGGTTGCCGCTGCCCCTCCTCGAGGGGCTGTCGCGCCCCGAGGACCTCGCGGAGAAGGGCCAGGCCCTCACGGTCATGCTGCCGCACATGTGCCCCGCGTGCAGCGTGACCTCGATGCTCGAGGTCGACGTGGCCAGGCACTACGACACGCTGAAGTTCGCCTCCCCACCCGCGCTCTCCTGCCCCGACTGCGGCGGACCGGTCAGCTGCGCCGCCTCCGAGGCGGCCCTGAACGGACTGACGCAGCTCCCGATGCCGGTCAACGACGTCGACGTGGGCGAGCTGTCCAAGCTGGCCCGGACCCCGATCCAGACCACCTCCACCCCGAGGCCCGTGGCACCCCCGCCCACGACGGCCGCGAGGCCCGGGTGGGCGACGTGGCTCCCGCTGGTGGCGGTCGCCCTGCTCGGCGTGGGAGCGGCCCTGTTCTTCGTGCTCAGCAAGGAGGCGGACCCGACGGTGGCGGCGCCCAAGGTGGTCGAGACGAGCCACCCCAAGCCGCCCGCGTGGCGCGACCAGACCTTCACGGTGAAGGGCGATCAGATCCTGATCACCGGCCGCTCGGGGTTCGTCCCCGACAAGGAGCAGGGGTTCAAGCGGGCCCGCGCCGCCGCCCTCGAAGAGCTGTGCCACCAGGTCTCCAACAGCATCCGCGACCCCGTCTGGGTCGAGCACGTGGGCGGACAGTTTCAGAGCTTCCGCGCCAAGGCCATGGGCAACCTCGAGAAGGCGCTGGTCGGGGGCGACCCGGAGCTGATCAGCAAGTCCCAGCGGCGGGTGGTCGAGGCGCAGGAGCGGGTCGCCAGGGCCATCGCCGCGACGGCCTCCGACGCCGTGAGCAAGCGAAGCCAGTACTACTGGGAGAAGCTCAGCACCAGGAACGGGGTGCGCTACAAGACCTGGTCTCTGTTCCGCGTGGCGAAGAACGAGTTCCGCCGGCTGGTCGAGGCGTTCTCGCAGCGGGGCGAGGCGCTCTCGGCCCTGGTGGTGACCTTCTTCCCCGGCATGGCGTGGCGGTACGACCAGGCCGAGGGGGCGGTCATCATCGCGCTCAAACCTGACAGCCCCCTCCGGCACGTCGGACTCCTGCCGGGGGATCTGGTCCTCTCGGCCCAGGAGCGACGGGTGAAGGACGCCCGCAGCTTCCGCAAGGTGCTGACCCAGGAGTACGAAGACCTCAAGGCCGAGGGCGGGACGTTGCTACTCCAGACGAAGCGGGGGGATGGTCCGGTGGTCGCTCACCGTCTGATGGTCGCGAGGCAGCCGACCGCCGCTGGCGTGCCAGGGAAGAGACGGCCGCGTCCAAAGGGCAAACACGGCCAGCCCAAGCCGCCGCCGGCGAACATCTGGGACGACAACCCCTACGAGTAGCTCGGTGTCCTACATCGGCGCCATTCACTCGCCGTCGTGGATGCAGATGTTGTCAACATCATGATAGAATCATAGAATAAGGTTAAAATATGCATCATCAACGGGTGTTGGTAGGGTTCTAACCCGGCTCGAGCGTTACGGGTTTCGTGGGAGGTTGAACTTGGCGAGGCGATCGAGCATCCGTCTCAAGCTGATCTCGGCCAGCACGCTGCTGCTGATCGTGGTGATGGGCATGTTCGCCACGATGAGCACCCTGCAGTCTCGTCGGCTGATCGACGACGCCACCGAGCAGATCCGCTCCAGCTGCACAACCCAGATGCGCCGGGCGGGGCGCGGAAACTTCCGGCTGCTGGCGGAGTCGATCCGCATCGCGATCCTCCAGACCGACATGGCCACGCTGCAGAGCACCGTCCACAACGTCGCCAAGAACGACGACAACATCACCTCGGTGGCCACCGCCGATGCCTCGGGGGTGATCCTCGCCCACTCCGACAAGAAGATGGTCGGGAAGGAGGCAAGCGGTCTGCTGAAACGGGCCCTCGAGGTCGACCAGCTCACCGTCGAGAAGGCCAAGGTCGGCAAGCAACCGTCGATGGTCTTCATGGGGACCGTGTCCCAGGGATCCGAGAAGCTCGGCGCCATCACCCTGTCCTACAGCCTTCGCCCGTTGCAGAAACAGCTCGAGGCCGCCGAGGAGCGCAAGAAGCGCGAGGTCGCCGCCAACCTGCGCAACATCGCCATCGTGGGCCTGCTGTCGATGATGGTGGGGGTGTTGCTGACGGTGTTCCAGGGCATGCGCATCACGCGGCCGATCAAGGAGCTCTCCCAGCAGGCCGAGCGCATCGCCGCCGGAGACCTCAAGGTCCGCGCGGACGTGACCTCCAACGACGAGATCGGCTCACTCGCCGGGCGCTTCAACTACATGGCGGAGCAGGTGGAGAGCCTGCTGCAGGCGGAGGGCGAGAAGGCCACGCTGGAGAAGGAACTCGAGCTGGCGCGGGTCATCCAGGCCACGCTGATCCCCGACACGGCCTCGGTGGACCTGTGCGGGCTCTCGCTCGCCGGCTACTTCAGCACCGCCACCCAGTGCGGCGGTGACTGGTGGGGCTACTTCTCGCTCATCGACGACAGGACCCTGGTGATGATCGGCGACGTCACGGGCCACGGCGTGGGTCCGGCGATGATCACCGCGGCGGCCAAGGGGGCGGTGAGCTCGACCATGGCCGTGACCGAGGGGCGCGCCACACTCGAGGCGTTGCTCAACGCGATGAACATCGCGATCCGCGCCTCGGCTCAGGGCCAGTACGTGATGACCTGCTTCGCCGCGCTCTACGACCCCCGCCAGCATATCCTGGACTATGCCAACGCGGGCCACAACTTCCCCTACATCTACTACTCCGAGCAGAAGAAGCTCTCGAATCTGGTGGTGCGGGGCAACCGTCTCGGAGACGTGGCCAACGCCGCGTTCGAGGTCAAGCAGATCAACGTCAGCCCCGACGACCTGCTGGTGCTCTACACCGACGGGCTCGTCGAGTGCGAGGACCCGCGCGGCGAGGAGTTCGGGGAGCGGCGGTTCCGCGCCCTGATCCGCAAGCACGTCGAGTCCGCCCCGGCGACCGCGCGTGACGAGATCATCCACAGGGCGCACGGGTTCTACGGTGAGGTGCCACAGAAGGACGACATCACCCTGGTGATCGGCAAGATAACGTGAGGAAAAAATGGTGGACTGGATGAAACGGGGGAGCAGGTGGCGGGTCTTCCTGACGATGGCGGCGATGATGGCCCCCGGCGTGGCCGGAGCGCAGGGGCGGACGGGCTCCCAGACGGAGGCGCAGAAGTCGCTCCGCGAGGCCAACGCCGCCCAGAAGGGGGGCAAGGTAGACGAGGCCGCCGCACTCTATCGGCGGGCGATCCAGCTCGAGCCCCGGCTGGTGGAGGCGTACGAGCGGCTCTCGATGAACCTCTTCGCGCGCAAGCGGTTCTCCGAGGGGGAACGGCTGGTGCGCAAGGGGCTTGGCGTGATGCCGGACAACAAGGTGCTCGAGGCCCAGCTCGGCATGCACCTTTACAAGATGGGGAAGGCGAAGGAGGCCCACACGCACCTCAAGAGCGCTGTCGACAGCCAGCCCACCCGGTTCGAGATCCAGGCCACGGCGGCCCAGTGCTGCCTGGCCGTCGAGGACCACGCCTGCGCGGTGAAGGCCCTGCGCAACTTCCTGGCCCACCGCCCCAAGGCCCTGGCCTCCCGCGACCACCTGATCCGGACGATGCTCGGCACCGCCCACCTGCGGCAGGGCGACCTCAGGCAGGCCAGGAAGGTGTTGAACCGGGTGCTCCGGAAGCACCCCGACCACGTCCCCGCCCGGCTGGCGATGGCCGAGGTGCTGCTGGCCAGCGGCGACTGCTCCCGGGCCGTGGCCGCGTTCGAGGCGATCCGCTCCAAGGCGAGCAACGTGAAGGGCTTCCACCTGCTGCTCGGACGCTCGTACCTGTGCAACAGGCGCTTCCGCGAGGCGCTGCGCGAGGTCAGCGCCCACCTCTCCCGGCAGCCCAACGCCGTGGCCGGGCTGGTGCTCCGCGGCGACATCAACCTCCAGCTCCGCCAGTACTCCGCGGCGCTCGCCGACTACCGCAGGGCGGCGAAGCTCGGCAAGCGGGACGAGCTGCACGTCAAGATCGCCCAGGTCCACATGCGCACGCGGCGGTACCGCGAGGCGCTCGCGGAGCTCGAGCCGTTGACCCAGAACCCCCAACCATCCCTGGACGTGATGGTGCTGGCGGTGCGCGCGGCGATGAAGAGCAAACAAAAGAAGAAGGCGCTGGAGCTCGGCGAACGCCTCGCGCAGCTGCCGAAGCGGGACGCCGGGGCGTGCTACGTCGCCGGCATGGCCAACGCCTCGCTGGGCAAGTTCCAGCGCGCGCTCGAGCTCTACGCCGAGGCTCTCAAGCTCAAGCCCCAGCACCACGGCGCCCGACGGGAGACGGTCAAGGCGCTGTGCTTCCTCGCCCGGAGTCAGCTGAGGAAGAACCAGCTCAAGGAGGCCCTGCAGCACATGCGGCGGGCTCGCAAGGTCTCCCCCGGCTCGCTGGTGGTGAACCGCAACCTCGCGCTGATCCAGCTCCGTCTGGGGAGCCACCAGGGCGCGATCAAGGCGCTCAAGCCGGTGCTCCGCAAGACGCCCAACGACCTCGTGGCGAACCGGATGGCGGGGCGAGCCTGGCTCGCGCTCGGCCGGTACAAGCGGGCAGCGGCTCACTTCGACAGGGCGGTCGCCTCGGTGCTGCGCCACGGCGGCCTGCCCCTGGCCCGGGCCCTGGCGGAGGCGGGGGTGACCCACCTCTGGTTGCGGCAGACCAAGCAGGCGCTGCTCGAGCTCAACCGGGCCCACAAGCTGGCCTCGAACGCCAAGCAGGAGCCGGACACCGCCGCCTTCCTGGTCCAGACCAAGCAGAACATCGCCCGCGCCCACGTCATCGGGGCCAAGGAGGCCATGGAGGCCGACAAACCGCAGAAAACCTGGGCCGAGATCCAGCTCGCCCTCGAGGCGAGCGCGAGCCTCTCGCCGAAGGAGCGATACATCGTCGAGGCGTCGGCCGCGGTGTGCGCTCTGACCGTCGGGCAGGTGGCGCGCGCGCAGAAGCTGCTCGCCAAGCTCAAGGGCAAGGCGGGCAAGGTCCTTGCCGTCCCCTACAACAAGGTGGGCGACCGCCTGCTGGCGGCGTACGCCGACTACCTCACGCCGGACCCGCGGACCAAACAGCGCGCCTCGAAGCAGCTCGCCTGGCTCGCCAGGCGGCTGCCGCGGGCGGCCAGGAGCCGGCTTCTGACCCTGGCGGTGAGCGCCCAGGAGCAGGCCGCGGTGCTCTACTACCGACGAGGGAAGAGGCCGCTGGCGCGCAAGGCCCTGGCCCAGGCCAAGGCGCTGTCCAAGAAGCCCCCATCGGCCGAGCATCGCCACAACGTGGCCGTGCTGGCCTACGTGACCGGCAAGCGCAACGCAGCCGTCGGGACGCTCGCTGCCGTCAAGGGCCGCGTGCCCGTAGCGCTGTGCAACCTCGCCGTCCACCACGAGCGGTCCGGCTCGATGCTGACGGCGTTCGAGCTGTTCCGGGAGTGCAAGCGAAGGGGAGCCGCCTACCCGAGGCTCGACAACATCGTCGAGGCCAAGCAGCGGATCTTCGGGAGGCAGTGAGATGGCTGGCAAACAACATATGGTAGTCGTCCTGGCTGTCGTTGCGCTGACCCTCTCCGCCACTGCCGGTCAGGCCGCTCCGCCGAAGAAGCTGGGCGTCGGTCTGTACGCCCCGGAGCTCCTGTTTGCCAACCCCGGCGAGCGACACGGGCTCGTGCTGCGCCTGGCCCAGCACCTCGAGAGCGCCCTCGGCGTCAAGGTCCAGGGACGGGCCTACAAGGCCTCCGCCGACCTCGAGCGCGACGCGCGGACGAAGCGGATCCAGTTCGCCGTGCTGGGCGCCGTCTACCTCGCGTCCAGACGCGCTCCGGTGGTCGCCCGGGCCAAGAACGCCCCCGCGACCTGGTCGATCCTGACCAGGAAGAAGACCACCCTCGCCGAGCTCAAGGGGAAGGTGCTGCAGATCCCGCGGCTCGGCCCGCTGACGGCCCGGTTCGTCGAGAACGGCCTCCTGGGCGGCAACCTGGTGCTGAAGACGCACTTCAAGGTGGCCCAGACGCCCGACCTCTACTCCTCGATCAGCTCGGTCAAGCTCGGGCGCGCCGACGCGGTCTTCGCTCCGGTCGCGACCCAGGGGCTGGTGGCGACGATCCCGGGCGTCCCCGTCGCCCCGCCGGGGTTCGCGATCCTCGACCGCAAGCTGGACCCCGAGATCAGGGCCAAGGCGACCCAGGCGCTGCTCCAGTTCGGCGCGGCCATCGGGGGCATCCACGGCTGGCGGCCGTCGGGCTCCAAGCCCTACGCGGCCATCGCCGGCGCG
>Ga0316577_10000105_pt1 | contig 23295 bp, 21 predicted proteins | sample S5NA_FD_203073 | JGI IMG/M metagenome (GOLD analysis project Ga0316577, IMG submission 203073) | Rhizosphere microbial communities from salt marsh grasses in Alabama, United States - S5-7_050615r2r1 | ecosystem: Host-associated > Plants > Roots > Rhizosphere | place: USA: Alabama | collected... | reverse complement strand
AGCCAACGGCCCAGGATGGCGTTGATCAAAACCCCAACGAGTGGAAAGAGAAGGATCAGCCAGACGTAATCGAGCATCTCAAGAGATCTCCATCAGCGATTGCACCGCTACCACTTTAACAAGTCCATCTCGTCCACGTCGGTTGTCTCTTTGTGGCGATAGTAGGCCACGACGATGGCCAAACCGACCGCTACCTCTGCCGCAGCCACAGCCATGACCAACAGGACAAAGACCTGTCCTTCCACACTTTCCAGCAAACGAGAGTAGGTGATCAGCGTCAGGTTGACGGCATTCAGCATCATCTCCACCGACATGAACATCACCAACGCATTCCGCCGGATCAGCACCCCGACAACGCCTAGGGTGAACAGAATCGCACTAAGAACGAGATAGAAGGAAGGTGGAACCATAGGAAGCGTCATCCCTCCAGTTTCTTCTTTGCCAGGACCACAGCCCCGATGATGGCCACCAGCAGCACGATGGAGGCCAACTCGAAGGGGATGGCAAAGTCAGTCAGCATGGCGGTGCCGATCTCGCGCACGTTGTCACTAGGCGCCAGGGCCTGGAGCCACTCAGTCGCTGCCGGAACAAGGCTTGTCCCGAACGGGATCAAAGCCCAGATGATGCCAACCAACAAGAGCGCGCCCAAGAGCCCGCCAGCGATCCACTGAACCTTGTGCAGGTCGGGGGATTCCTCAGCCCGCTCGATTCCCAGCAACATGACGACGAACAGGAAAAGCACGACCACCGCCCCAGCATAGATAATCACCTGGACGAGAGCTACAAATTGGGCATTGAGCAGGATATAGAGCCCAGCCAGGCAGCAAAAGTTGACCAGCAAAAAGAGGGCACTCCGCACAGCGCTGCGCTGGGCAATGACACCCACACCGGCAGCCACGGCGACGATGGCCAAGATGAAAAAGATCACCATTTCCATTGCGGACTCGTCCTCCTACTGCTGATCGTCCAGGATGATCGCGTGCGGTTCGACCGGTTGCAGCAAGCGATCCTGGGTGTAGATCAGGCTTTCGCGGCTATAGTCTGCCAGGGCAAACTCACGGTGCATGACGATGGCGCCCGTCGGGCAGGCCTCCTCGCAGTAGCCACAGAACATACAGCGCAGCAGGTTGATCTCATAGATTTCGGCATAGCGCTCGCCAGGCGATCGCTGCACATCGCCGACATTCTCCCCTGCTTGCACATAGATACACTGGGTCGGGCAATAGGCCGCGCACAGCGCGCAGCCGATACATCGCTCAAGCCCTTCGTTCGGCCCGTCTTCGTAGCGCCGCAACCGGTGCCGTCCCCGGAACCGGGGATATAGGTTGACAGGCTCCTTGGGGTACTGGACGGTGATCGGCTTTGTGAAAAAGTACCTGAGGGTCGTCCCCATGGCCCGTAGAATATGCCAAAAACCGACGATAGAATCTCGTAGCATGCCTTTTTCCTGTGTCGAATGCCTATGACACTCTATGCAATCAGCGCCACCACCACTGCCGTCACAGCCAAGTTCGCCAGAGCCAGCGGCACCATGAACTTCCAGCAGAAGCGCATGAACTTGTCGTAGCGCACACGGGGCGTGCTGGTCCTGATCCACACAAACAGGAACATGACGAACAAGACTTTGGCCAGAAACAGTGCCACACCCAACAGCGGGTGAATATCAGAGATGATCGCGGGCCATTTCCAGCCGCCCAAAAAGATCGTTGCGACGATGGCGCTATTGACCACCATCGCGGTGTACTCGCCCATAAAGTACAGGGCAAACTTGATGCCGCCGTACTCGGTCATGAAGCCCGAGACCAGCTCGTTCTCCGCCTCGGGCAGGTCAAAGGGCGAGCGGTTGCTCTCGGCGATGATGGCGATGAGGAAGAGAAGAAAGCCAACCGGCTGCAGAGCAATCAGCGGCCAATTCCCTTGAAAGTCGACGATCTGGCGCAGGCTCAGGCTGCCGACGACGAGAACGACACTCACCAGCGCCAAGCCCATAGGCAATTCGTAGCTGATCATTTGCGCTGCCGCCCGCAATGCCCCGATCAGCGAGTATTTGTTGTTCGACGACCAGCCGCCCAACACCACGCCATAGCTGCCCAGCCCCGCGATTGCCAGCAGGTAGAGCAACCCGACGTTGATGTCGCCGATCCACAAGCCTACCTTCTGGCCAAAGAGGTTGACCTCGGGTCCAAAAGGGATCACGGCAAAGGTGATCAGCACCGCCCCATAGGAGATGCCTGGCCCCATGAGATAGATCAGCTTGTCGGCGTGGCTTGGAATGAATTCCTCTTTGAAAATGGCCTTGACCGCATCCGCCAGCGGCTGAAAGAGCCCAAAGGGGCCGGCTACGTTTGGCCCATAGCGTACCCCAAAGCGGGCACAGATTTTGCGCTCCCAGAGGGTGGCATAGGCCCCGCCCAGCAGCAGGACGATTACCATCACAACGCCCTTGATGACCGGAATCCAAAAGTCGGCTACCCAATCCATAGCAACTCCGTGTTGGCCGCAGAGGCAGGCCCAGATGCCAGCCTGGCGGTCCTCACTTGGAAATCCTCACCCTTGGCAGCGTCGAGCGATCCGCGAACAACACGCTCAACGGTGCCTGGCTCAAGTTCGCGGGCGCAAAGACGACGCCGGGTACGACCTCGGTGGTGACCTTGATGGTCAGCCCCAATCGCCCCACCGCCGAAATCAGGGAGGCATCGTCGCCATCTGCCACGCCAAATCGCTCGGCATCGGCCGGATGGACGGCAACATACGCCTCGGGCACCAGGCTGCGAATCCGGTCCGCGCAGCTCAAAAGCGTCCCCCGATCATAGAGCGTACGCCCGGTGAATAGAATCAACGGATACTCGGGATCTGGTCCCGGCGGCGCCTCTTCGACACGGACGAGCGATCGCCTTGCGGTCACTTCGGGCCTGGGTCTTTGCCAGCCCGCCTGCCCCATAGTTGCCGCGTCGAGGCCGCGATAGCCTGGCAGAACCTTGGCAATCTCCTCCAGAACCTGCTCCTGACCGGCAAACTCCCAGGCACGCCGGCGCTTGGCGTCAACCAGTCGCGTTGCGACCTGGGCAATGATCCACCAGTCCGGGCGAGCCTGGCCCGGCGGCCGGAGCGCGGGGCGGATCGCCTGAATTCTCCCCGTGAGGTTGATAAAGCTGCCCCCGCTCTCGGCAAAGCTGGCAGCGGGCAGCACAACCTCAGCCATAGATGCCGTCTCGGTCAGGAACAGGTCTTGGACAACAAGGAAGGGTATTCTGCCCAGGGCCTCTCCAGCTTTTCGGCAGTCGTTCGCCGGATCAGAGCCAATGATCCACAGCGCCTCGAGATCACCTTCTCTACCAGCGCGCAACATGCCGTCAAAGTCGAGTCCCGCGACCGGCGAAAGCCTGCCCCCCCACATACCTGCCAGCCGGCTGCGGAGTTTCAGATCTTCGAAAGGCTGCCGGCCGGGGTACAATCCGGGCACGACGCCCATCTTTAGCGCGCCCAGCGTGTTGTTGTCTCCGGCTACGTAGGCAACCTCGATGCCTCCGAGCAAGGCAGCCAGGTTCTCCATGGCATTCAGTTTCTGGTCCGCAGAGCTCGAGTCCGTGGTACCGGTCCGTTGTGTCGCGCCCAGTAACCAGTTGGAGCCGTAGAGGATGATGGGGTGTTTTGCCTGGACAAGGATCTGGGCAGCCTGTTGCAGTGCGTTCGCCGGCGTGCCGGCCAGCTGTTCGACGGGCTGCAGCCCGTACGGCTGAAGCCACCCACGGTATTCATCCAGATTGCTTACACGCGCCGCCAGCGGGCCCGCCTTCTGGCCTTGCGCACTGGCTTCCAGGATAGCCCGCGCCAGCCCATTGAGGAGCGCGACCTCGCTGCCGGGCTTGTAGCCGAGCCACGGCCCATCGTAGCGCGCCAGCTCAATCTGGCGCGGATTGACCACCACGACTTTCGCGCCGTGGCGCAGCACCGCTTTCTTGATCCACAGCTCGACCATGGGCACCTCGGTGCTCGGATCGAGGCCCATGAGCACGATGGCGTCGCTGTGCTCCAGACGGGGTAGGGAAGTGAGCGGGGCAGCCTTGGACAGCATGCGGTCCAGGTGATCGACGTTGTTGGTGCCAACCACGGACCGCATGAGACGCTGGAAGAGGTAGTTGGCTTCGTTTGTGATATGTGTCGAGCCCAGTCCGCCCACTGCCTCTGGACCAGCGGACTCGACAATGTCGCCGAGACGCCGGGCTACCAGGTCAAGCGCCTCATCCCACGGTGCAGGCTGTAGCTCACCGTCGCGGCGGATGAGGGGTGTCTTCAGCCGATCTGGATGGCCCACAAAGTCCTGGCTAAAGCGACCCTTGTCGCAGATCCAGGCATCGTTGACCTCCATATTCTCACGAGCTGTGATGCGTCGCAGATCGTTGTTCTTGACGCCCAGGGTAATATTGCAGCCCGCTGAACAGAGGGGACAGACGCTGGGCGTGTTGGTGAGCTCCCAAACCCGCGCCTCAAAACGGAACTCGCGGCTGGTCAGCGCGCCGACCGGGCAGAGTTCGATCGTGTTACCCTGCCACTTGCTGGTCAGGCTCCGGCCCGGGAACGTGTCCAGCCGGGTGGAGGCCCCACGACCAAAGAGATCCAGCTCGTGATCGTCAGCCCATTCATCCAGGAAGCGGATGCAGCGCCAGCAGAGCACACATCGCTCCTGGTCCAATACAATCAACTCGCCCAGCGGATAGCGCTTGTTCTTGTGGCGCTTTTCCTCGATGTAGCGGCTCTTGCCCGGCCCGTCCAGCAGAGTCTGGTCCTGCAAAGGGCACTCGCCGCCCTTGTCACACACAGGACAATCGAGGGGGTGGTTGGTCAACAGGAATTCGATATTGGCCTTGCGCGCCTTGACCGCTGCCGGCGATGTATGGACCTTGACGACGATGCCGTCGCGCGCGGGCGTGCTGCAAGAGGTCACCAGGTCGCGCGCGCCCTCGACCTCCACCAGGCACATGCGGCAGGCCCCCACCGGAACCAGCTTTTCGTGATGGCAAAAGGTGGGGATGTGAATGCCTGCAGCCGTCGCTGCCTCATAAATCGTGCAGCCCACCGGGCACCTGACCTCTTGGCCATCGATTGTCAAAGAAATCGTCGCATCTGTCATGAACGAGAATCCTTGCGCTGCCTATCCTAGTCGCCCACCATACACCGCTTTTCGCGGATGTGGAACTCGTATTCGTCGCGGAACCGCTCGATGCTGCTCTGCACCGGTCCCACCGCAGCATCTCCCAGCGGGCAGAAGCTCTTGCCAGAGATATTGCTACAGATGTCCAGCAATAGGTCCAGGTCCTCCATCCGGCCCTCGCCGTTTTCGATCCGCCGGACGATCTTGTACATCCAATCGGTGCCCTCGCGGCAGGGGATACACTTGCCGCAGGACTCGTGCTTGTAGAAAGCTGCCAGGCGCTCCGTCACCTTGACGATGCAGGTTCGCTCGTTGATGGCGATCACGGCCCCCGAGCCAAGCATCGACCCCGCCTCAAAGATCGACTCGTAATCCAGGTTGCATCCCATGGCCACATCGGCTACCAGCATCGGCGTGGAGGACCCGCCAGGGATAATGGCCTTGAGCGGGATCCCGTCTTGGGGGCCGCCGCAGACGTCGTAGATCAACTCATTCATCGGCAAAGACATCGGCAGTTCGTAGGTTCCGGGCCGCTCCACGTGGCCCGACACACAGAACAGCTTGAGCCCCGGGCTGCGGGTCGTGCCCCACTGCCGGTACCAATCGGCTCCCTTGTCGACAATGAACGGCACGTTAAAGAGCGTCTCGACGTTGTTGATGATCGTCGGCTTGCGATAGAGTCCCTCGGCAGCCGGGAAGGGGGGCTTGAGTTTGGGATGGCCCCGTTTTCCCTCCAGCGATGAAAGGAGCGACGTCTCCTCGCCGCAGATATACGCCCCCGCACCCCGCAGGATGCTGATCTCCAGGCTATACTGGCTGTCGAGGATGTTCTCGCCCAGCAATCCCTTTTCGTACGCCTGGTCGAGCGCGTGCCGCAGGCGCTGGTAACTCAGGTCGTACTCGCCGCGGATGTAGATGAAAGCGTGTTCCACCTCGCAGGCGTAGCTGGAGATCATGATGCCCTCAATCAGGCCATGGGGATCATGCTCCATCAGCACGCGGTCTTTGAAGGTGCCGGGCTCGCCCTCGTCGGCGTTGCAGACCAGATAGCGAGGGTACACACCTTTGGGCAGGAACATCCACTTCCGTCCAGCCGGAAAGCCCGCACCCCCGCGGCCCCGCAATCCCGAGTTCAGGACAACCTCGACGACCTCAGCAGGCTGGCGCTGTTTCAGGGTCTCTTGCCAGACTCTGTAGCCGTCATGCTGGATGTAGGTTTCGATCTCGTAGGAGTTTGGCACTCCGACGTTGCGCAATAGCACTTTGGTCTGCATGGTTGCTTTTCGGTATTCCCCGTGCTCAGCCGGAGCGTGAGCTATTCGCCGTACATCCTCGACCAGCCCCAGGTACCCTGGTTGCTGATGCTAAAGAACTCGTCCTCTAGGATGCGCTGGTGGATCATCTCCTCGTTGGCCAGCTTGCGGAACATGTCCTGACCATCGGGATCGTCGGTTTCTTCGGCCAGCACCCGGTAGCGCTCGCCGGCGATCTTTTCGTTCTCAATCGCCTTGCCGAGGATGGCAGCCGTGCCTTTGAGCTCCTCGATCTGGGTCCCGGCGGTCTCTCCCCGGGCCAGGGCCGGTGCAAATTGCTCCACAGTGCGCGTCTCGTAGGCGATGAACTTGCCGTCCTGTTGGAGTGACCGGGCAAGCTCGGCTAGTTTCTGGTAGTGATACTGCTCAAAGGCTGCCAACCGGCCCAGCAAGTCGCGGCCTTGCGCTTCCTGTACCTCGACCGCGGCCTGGGCATAGAATGCCTGCGCCTTGAGTTCCGCCTCCATGGCAATATCCAATGCCTCTTCCAAGCCGAGCTTCTGACTCACGTCGCGGCCTCCTTCAGGACAGCCCCTCGAGAATCTGGTCCACCTTCTCCTCGGTCAGATTCTCATAGTACGCATCGTCCACCTGCATCATGGGGGCGGTGCCGCAGGAACCCAGGCACTCGACCTCCAGCAGGGTGAACTTGCCATCGCTGGTCGTCTCGCCCACGTCGATGCCCAACTTGCGGCTGATGTAGGACAGGAGGTGCTCCGCGCCCAGCAGCGAGCAAGAGATATTGGTGCAGACCTGGATCAGGTGCCGCCCTACCTGCTTCTTGTTAAGCATGGTGTAAAAGGTGGCAACGGCAGCGACCTTGGTCGCGGGCAGCCCCATCACTTCGGCGACCTCGTCAAAGGCCCGTTCCGGCAGCCAGCCGCAGTAATCCTGCTGGGCCAGGTACAGCGCCGGTAGCAGCGCCGACTGTGGATCGGGATACTCGTCGCGGATTTTCTTGATCTCGCGTTTTGACTGCTCCGATAGCACAACGTCCTCCACGCTTTCCTGGCTATCCAACACTACCTGTCCACCTCGCCCATGGTGATGTCGATACTGCCGATCATCGACACCATGTCGGAGAACATGCTGCCCGGCCCCATGACACGCACAGCCGAGATATTGGAGAAGGAAGGCCCGCGGATTTTGAGCCGGTATGGATGCGGTCCCCCATCGGATACCAGGTAAAAGCCCAGCTCGCCCTTTGGGTTTTCGACGCTGGCGTACACCTCACCCAGGGGCGGCGTAAAGCCCTCGGTGACCAGCTTGAAGTGATGGATCACGGCCTCCATGCTGGTCTCCAATTCCTCACGGGGCGGCAGGCTGATCTTGCGGTTCGGATCGCGGATCGGGCCCGGACCCAGCTTTTCCAATTTGTCCAATCCCTGCCGGATAATGTGCGCGCTCTGGCGCATCTCGGCGACGCGCACCTTGTAGCGCGAGTAGGCGTCGCCGTGCGGCTGCACCGGCACTTCAAAGTCGTACTCGTCGTACCCGCAGTAAGGAGCGTACTTGCGCACATCGTAGCCCACGCCGCTGCCACGCAACACCGGCCCCGTACACCCCAGGCCAAGGGCCTGCTCGGCGTTGACGACCGCAATGCCCTCCAGCCGCGATCGGTAGATCGGGTTCTTGGTGAGCATGGCTTCGTACTCGTCCAGCCGCTTGTCAAACAGGCCCGCGAACTCGCCCACCACCCGCGAAAAGGCCGGGGGGACGTCTTTGCGCAGGCCGCCGGTGGCAAAATAGCTGGTGGTGATGCGCGCCCCGCATACCATCTCAAAGATGTCCAGGATCATCTCCCGCTCGCGGAACGTATACTGGAGCAGGGTGTGAATGGTGCCGGCAAGGTCGAGGGTCTGGGTGCCGATCCAGATAAGATGGGCTGCCAGGCGCTGCAGCTCGAGCAAGATGACGCGGATGACGCTGGCCCTTGGCGGAACCTCGGCTTCCAGCAGCTTTTCGACGGCCAGGATGTAGCTCAGGTCATTGGACATACCCGCCACATAATCCATGCGGCTGGGGTAGGTGGCGAATTGCTGGTAGGTGCGGTTCTCGGCCGTCTTTTCAAATCCGGAATGGAGGTGCCCGATGTCGGCAGCGGCGTTCACGATCCGCTCGCCATCCAGCTCGACGACGACGCGCAAGACGCCGTGGGTGGCAGGGTGCTGCGGTCCCATGTTGATGATCATCGTGTCGTCGCGCCCGCTGAACCAGGGCGGCACGTCCGACTCCTTGGTCGGCGCCTCCAGAACCTGCTCTCCCAGGTGCGCCAGGGCCGGATCGTCCGGGTTGACGGTGAACTGCACCGGCTCGCCGCCGATCGGATAGTCCTTGCGCAAGGGGTGGCCTACCCAATCGTGCGGCAGCAGGATGCGGCGCATTTCCGGGTGCCCCTTGAACTGGACGCCGAAAAGATCATAAACCTCTCGCTCGTGCCAGTCGGCGGCTGGCCAGACGGACGATACGCTGTCTATGGCTGGCTGGTCGCCGGTAAGCGGTGCCTTGAGCCGCAAGCGACGCTGGTGCTTCAGGGAATAGAGCTGGTAGACGGCTTCGAATCGCGGCGACAGCCCCAGGTCAAGCAGATCGACCGCACTGACAAAGAGGCACAGATCGTAGGCCTGGTCGGGATCATCTCGCAAGAAGCGGCAGATGGGCAGAATGTCTGCCGCACGGACGACGACGGTCGTTTCTCCCCGGAACTGGGTCAGATCCAGCACCGATTGGGAAAACCGCTCTCTAAGTTTGCTGACGCTCGATTCGCCTTCGATCATCTCATATCCTTGACCGGTAGATGGCAACGGAACGAGTTCAGGACCAGGGCAGCGCCGGTCAAGCCGCGGCCAGCCCGCCGTGGTTGCTCATCGGTAATCGCTGAACTTTTCTCCCTGGATCTTTTCATACAACTGCGTCACGCCGTAGATCAAGGCCTCGGGTCGCGGCGGACAGCCGGGGATATAGACGTCCACCGGGATGAGCTTGTCTACGCCCTGAACGATGGCATAATTCTCAAAAGGCCCGCCGCTAGACGCGCAGGCGCCCATGGCAATGACCCATTTGGGATCGGGCATCTGCTGATAGAGCCGCTTGACGACGGGGGCCATCTTTTGCGAGACACGCCCGGAGACGATCATCACATCGGACTGGCGGGGCGTGCCGCGAAAGACCTCAGCGCCGTAGCGGGCGATGTCGTGGCGGGGGCCACCAGCGGCCATCATCTCGATGGCACAGCAAGCCAGTCCGAATAGAAAGGGAAACGGCGACCGGCCCCGGCCCCAATCCACAAGCTTTTCGAGGGTCGTGGTCACGATCATGCCTTCGGGCAGGACGGTTTCTAATCCCATTCCAGTCCCCCCTTCTTCCAGACGTATACTAGTCCCAGCAGCAGGATCAGGACAAAGACACCCGCCTCAACCAAGCCTATCCAGCTCGGCGACAGGTCTCGAAAGACAGCCGCCCAGGGAAATAGAAAGATTATCTCGATGTCGAACAGGATGAACAGGACCGCAAAAAGGAAATACTGGACGGGGAAGCGACGTCTGGCTGCACCGATGGGCATCTTGCCCGACTCGTAGGTTGCGAGCTTGACGTCGGTGGGTCGCCTGGGCCCCAAGAGGGCGGGCACAAGAACGGCGATGGCCGACAGGGCTACAGCCACCACCGCGAAGATCAGAATCGGCACATAATCGCCAGGCATTTGAAAGCACTCCTTGCTTTTGCTAGCACATCGTTGTATCTATGGCGACGTGCCCTCGTCGCCTGTTAAGGATATCACAATGCGCCTACTTTGTCAAACAACCAGCCAGTCATGCTACAAGGCCACGGTATTTTCCCTTTGCGCCATCTGCTGTTATACTATCGCCTCAATGACGGGATCAAGTCTCATGCGCTACGCAATTCTATCGGACGTGCACGACCATCGCGAAAAGCTGACATCAGTCCTGGACGATGCCCGAGCGCGCGGGGTGGACCAGATCATCAGCCTCGGTGACGTGGGTGACGACGGCTGCCTGGATCTCTTGCGCCAGGCAGGCGCCCTGGCAGTGTTCGGTAACTATGAGGTGTCCGGATGGCCGCGATTGCAACCCGAGCACCAAGTCTGGGTGCGCCGTTGGCTGCCGCTTCTGGCAGGGGACGACTTCCTGGCAGTCCACGCCGCGCCGTGGCGGCCTGAAGGTCTCCATACCGTAGAGGATTTCGGAGCCTGGCTCGATGCAACTGGCTGCTCGTGGCGCGATCTGTTTCCCTACCTGACCGACGACGAGGACTATCTTTGGCAAGCCCTGGCAGAGCTGGAGGAAACGGAGAAAACCGTTCTATTCCACGGGCACACGCACCAGCAGGCCGTGTGGCAATGGGGACCTACCGGCCGGTTGCGACGCTTGCGCGCCTCGATCATCCAGGTCAAGGCCGGCCATCGCTACGTAGTGGGTGTGGGCAGCGTGGGTCAGCCGGAAGATGGGGGACGTGCCGCCTACGCGATCTATGACAGCCCAACAGGGCAGATCGAACTGGTGCGCCTCCGATGACTGTTCCCCCCAGCCGTGCGGCCCTGGAGGCGGCGCGTGCCGAACACTACCGGCAGCGTCCCGATCTACGCGTGCGAAGCAAGGATGAGGCCCTCGCCTTCTTGAACGATGTGGGCCTGTGCCTGCTCTTTTCGGCTCAGGATATCGAGCTGCCCTCGTTGTGGGGAGCCCTTTGTGGTGGGGACCGCCCGGTGCCCAGCCACCACAACGACCATGAGCTAGGGCTCGCCTGGCGCTGGAAGGATGAATTGCCCGTGTCAGGTCAGGTCCTGTACGGCAAGTTCCTGCGCCGCAAGCCGGTCTTTGTCTCGCTGGATCTGGCACCCCATTTCTATGCGCTGTCGCCCAACTATGGCGATCCCGCCGAGGACTATATGCAGGACTACCTCGACGGGCGCCTGTCGGTGGAAGCCAAGCAGGTGTACGAAGTGTTGCTGGAGGAGGGCGCCTTGCCGACCAGCCGCCTCCGCAGGGACGCAGGACTGGGCGGCAAGGCCAACGCCGGCCGCTTTGACCGCGCGCTGGCAGAGCTTCAGATGGACTTTCGCATTACCAAGGTGGCCATTTCGGACGCCAACCGCTGGGGATACTGCTACGTGTACGACCTCCTGCCGCGGCACTTTGCCGAGACCGTCGCGGCCTCCCGCGCCATCACCGGCGGGCAGGCGCGAGAGACGATCCTGCTGCGGTACCTGCGAACCGTGGTCGCGGCTACGACCGGGGACGTGCGAAAGCTCTTTGGCTGGCCTGCCCGCGATCTGGATCTCCTGGTGGAGCGCCTGGCCGGCGAGGGCCAGTTGAATAGAGGAATTGAGATTGAGGGATTGAAAGGCGAGTACCTCGTCTCGGTATCTTGAGCGGTGTGATGCCCCTGACGCGCTGACGCGCAGACCCTAGCGGGTCTTCTCCAGCTCCGCTTCGATCATCTCCTGGAAGGTTGCAAAGGGATAGGCGCCCCGGATCAGCTGCCCGTTGATGCGAAAAGAAGGCGTACCTTGGACACCCACCTGCTCCCCTTCCCACACATCCTGGCGCACCAGCTCGCCAAACTCCCCCGTTTCGAGGCACTCGCGAAAGGCGTCCGCATCGAGCGTCAGCTCCCCCGCGTACTCCACAAAGGTGTCGCGTACTTGCTCCGCATCCTGCGGCGACCACTGCCTCTGCCGGTTGAACAGCAAGTCGTGCATGGGCCAGTATGACCCCTGGGCCCCGGCACAGCGTGCAGCCTCAGCGGCGATGGCAGCGTTGGGATGGGAGGGGAGGGGAAAGTCCTTCACAACGTAGCGCACCAGCCCGCTTTCAATGTAGGTTTCTTTGAGCTGTGACAGGGTCTGCAACACGTGCTGACGGCAGTACGGTCATTGAAAGTCGCTAAAGTCCTCGATGAGGACCGGCGCGTCGGCGTCTCCCAGCACGGTCATCTCTTCGATGTTCACGACCGCGGGCGGAGGCGTCGGCAGCCGCGTACCCTCGAGCGGGTAACCCGCTTGCTGCCAGGCAGCCCAACCGCCTAGCAGCACCGAGACGTTCGTCATGCCCTCTTCGATGACCATGAGCGCCGCACCGGCGCTCGAAGCTTCGCCCCTTCAACTTCAATAGAAGATGACCAGTTTATCGGTAGGGAGTTCTTGGTACCGCTCCAGAATTTCGTCCGAAGGGATGGAGAGAGCCCCGGCGATGTGGGCCTGTTCGTAGGTCGCCTGGCTGCGCACATCCACCAGAATAGCCTCGCCAGCATCGGCCATCTGCTTGGCGACCTCAATGTCGATGCGCGGCACGATGGCCCTGCTGAGCGAGCCTTCGGGGGTAGCGGAAGGCGTGATCAGCGGCACAAAGGTCGCCGTGGGCTTGCGAACGGTAGCCGTAGCCGGGACGGGGGTTGATGTGAGCGCTTGCGCCTGCGTGAGGCGTGGCGTCAGAGATTTCGCCGGCTCGACGGATGATTCGTGACGGCCCGCACACCCGGCGAGTGCCCATAGGGCCAACAAGAAAACGACTACCAGCAGTCTCGGTGTATCAATCGCCTCATTGCGAACCGTTCGCTGCCCATTGAGTCGGCGCCTGCTCACGGCGCCCAGCTGATCCGCTCGTGCTGCCAGTCGAACGCCAATCCGCCGCCACCGATGGCGAACAGCTTGCGCCGGCCCGAGCCGTCTGCGTTCATAACCCACAGGCCCCAGGCGCCGCCCTGGTCAGAGACAAAGGCAATGGACCTGCCGTTGGGCGACCAAGTGGGCAGACCGTCGATGGACGAGGTATTGGTCAGGCGTTTCAGCCCCGTCCCGTCCTGATTCATCACATAGATCTCCCAGTTGCCAGTGATGTTTGACATGAACGCGACTTTGTCGCCATAGGCCGCGGGAGCCGAATCTTCTTCGTTATCGGTCAGTTGTTTGAAGGGGTGGACACCCGGAGCCGCCGACATAGAGAACAGCCCGCAGGAGGCCGGGGAAACGGTTATGTCGCAGCCGGAGTAGATGATACGCCCATCAGCAGTCCAGGTGGGATACTCGCCGCGTACATCATCCGGACCAAAGTTGAGCGCGCGGCCTGGATCTTTGTAGCCACCTTCGTAGACCACTTCATCGATGATGTAAACTCTGGACTGCCTATCGGATTCCTTTGTGGAACTAAAGACGAGGCTCTTGCCGTCGGGCGACCAGGCGGGCAGCTCATCCTCGATATTCCGGCTGATCTCCTTCAATCCGCTGCCGTCCGGCTTCACGACAAAGAGGTTCATATGTTCAGAGCGCTCGCCGTTCAGGGCAAGCCACGTACCGTCCGGCCTGAAAGATGGCTGGTGCATCTCGGAAGCAACCACGCGACGTCCACTGCCATCCACATTGGCGATGTAGGTATCATACTCGCTCGTCTCACCGTTCCACACTGGGAAGGCAATCTGCCCGGTCAGGCGTGTAGAGGACGTCGGCAGCGGAGTGGCTTCCTCGGTACCCTCGGCCTCGGGCGTGGCAGTGGGCTCTGTCGAAGAGACGCTCGTCGCCGAAGGGGTAGTGGATGGCCGCTCTCCCTGGCACAGCTCCTCGGCCTCGTTGGCCATCGGCTCGACCGGATCGATAGCAAGGACCTGCTCGTAATAGTCCCCAGCCTCGTCGCACCGGTCGAGTTGGGCAAGAGTCGCAGCCAGCAGGCCCAGGGTCTGGGTATCTTCGGCTCCCAAAGATACGGCTTGCATCAGCGAGGCCCTGGCCGGGTCGTACTGCCCCAGTGCGTAATAGGCATTGCCGATGGCCGTGTAGGTGATGGCCTTGGGCCGGATGCCCAGGGCGTCCTGGAAAGCAATGATGGCCGTGGCATAGTCTTCGGCTTCTGCCAGGAGCAGGCCCAAATCGTGCCGGCGCAGCCAAAGCTCGGGTTGCAGGCCGGCGGCAATCTGCAGCTCGCTGGCTGCGCGGCCCATGTCATTGTCCGCGATATAATACAGCCAGCCCCGGATGCGATGCGCATCGGCGTTGTTTATGTCCTGGACCAGAGCCAGGTCGGCCTCGTCCACAGCATCCTGAACTTGGCCCGCGAGCAGGTAAGCTTCGGCCAAGACCGCGCGGGCCTGTGCGCTGCCGGGATCGAGTTCGACCGCCTCCCCAGCCGCAGGGAGGGCTTGGTCCTCTGCACCGAGCGCCACCAACGTGCGTCCGAGAACGGCGTATGCGTCAGAACTGGACGGATCCAGTTCCACGGCCCGCTCCGCATGGGGCAGCGCCTTCGCAGCCTCATCATCCAAAACCAGCGCGTAGGCCCAGCCAGCCTCAGGCCGCGCGTCGTCGGGAGCGCGGCTCACCAGGTTTTCGTAGATGGCGATGGCATCTTCGAATTTGCTCCGCCGGGTAAGGGCAGCGGCCTGGGTCAGGAGATCCTGCATCTCGTCCGGATCTATGCTGCTCACTGGCGTGGAGGGCGGCGCAGTGACTTCGGGCGAGGCCTCAGGCTGCCCGGTCTGCAAAGGGGCAGTAGGGCCGGGCACGGTCGCCGTCGGCGACGGCGACCCGGGCCCGATCAGGCGCGGCAGAAAGATGATGGCAGCCACAATGGCTACAATAGCGACGGCGGCAAAGACGATCGTGCCAAGCAGTTGCGATCTGGAGCGCTTTGCCCGAGCCTGCGTGGGCGGGGGCACGTCCACCACCTCGGTGGCCATCCCAACCTTCACCGCGGGCGGCACTCCCTTCACGGCGATGGTATCTTGGTCTGCCCGGCCGGGCACGTAGTAGGTGAGCTCGGTGTCGCCGATCACAACCCGATCGCCGTGCTCCAGGGGCTGCGCCGAGGATATCTCCATCCCGTTGAGCCGCGTGCCGTTGGCACTATCGAGATCACTGAGGACAAAACGCTCGCCCTCAGCATGAATCCGAGCATGGTGCCGAGAAGCCTTGGGATCCATCAACTGCAGATCGTTGTCCTCGGCCCGTCCAATGCCCAGGTCGCCGCGGAGCTCGATTTCTTGAACAACGCGGCCGCCCTCCCGTACAACCAGGCGTGGAAAAAGTGAAGCGTCTATCAGCGTGCTTTCGCCCGTCATCGCATGCTCCTTGGACGGCAATATCGAGAGGCATTATAACATGGATGGTACGGCCCCGCAAATTGACCCCCATCTCGACGGACCAAGATCGGGATGTCTAGTGTTTCGCCGCGTAAATGGGCAACCAATTGTCGCTTCCGACTGAGTGATTGTATAAGCCTGAAACGAGTCGATTCAAGGCGAAACACTCTGGCAGTTGGGCGCTGAAGCTTGGAAAAACTGTACAGACACGTACGCCCAGCTGCACTAGTTGCCGGTGCCAGCTTCCGGTAGTTGAGGCGCCACACTTGCCGGCGGCTTGGCGATGACCAGTAGGCGGTGCGTCGCCAGGCCGATCGGAGTGCAGGTGATCAGGGTCAGGCGCTCTTCTGGCATGTAGCCGATGAGGCGGAGATTCTCGGCTCGCTGCCGGGCAGAGGCAAAAGCTTCGGGCACCACCAGTGTCTCGGTGACCAGGTACGGGTACTCTACGTCGCCAACGTACAGCTTGATCTCGTCACCGATTTCGACCTTGTTCAGATTGCGGAATACCGAACCCAGGATGTCACGGTGGCCATTGAGCACCGTGTTGCCCGGGTTGCCGGGATAGGCCGAGGTTTGATGAAAGGCCGCGGCATTGGGCACGTCAGCCCAGACAACTCTGGATCCACCGACATCGTTGATCGTCTTGACGCCCACCGGAACGACCGGAATATCCAGCGAGATTGCAGGTATGGACAGCCGCGTCGGGGGCGAGCTGGCCGGCTGGCGGATGACCGGGGTGGCGAATGCGAGTGTCGGTTCAGGGATAGAAGTCGGTGCGCTCGGCGCAGAGGCAGATGAGGCTGTCTCTGCCGCGCCTGGGTCGGGCGCCGCGGGTTGAGCCGTCGGCAGCTGCGTAGCGGTAGAGGTGGCAGCCAGGTTGGGCAGCGGCGTGGCTGCGCCAGATTCAGAGGCTTGGCCCACAACGGCGGGTGCTCCCATGCCCGAGCCTATCTGGGCCCGGTAGACAATCACATAGCCGACAAACGAACAGGCCAGAAGAATGGACAGCGCCAGTGTCGCTACGATCAGCTCGGTCAAGCTCCAGCGGCGGCGAACACGTTTTTCTTTGGCCCGCCCTTTGTGCAGATCGGTATAGCGCGCCGCAGGGGGAGCCTGGGGCGTCAGCGTCGCTGCCGTGGAACTGGCGCGTCCGCTAGTTCCTATCCAGGAGGTCGAAGAGGCGGGGAGGTTCTCGGCGGCGGATGCGCGGAGCCGCGGGCAGCGGCGATATCCAGAGGTGAGGCAAACCCCACCCTGGTGTGCGCTGCCGATCCGCTCCGGCTGGCTACGCAGGTAGCAGCGATGGCGCGGGCTCGCGACCACGACCACCTGATGGCGGCTGCCAACCAGGCCCAGATGGGGACATCTCCCAGCCATGATCAGGCTCCCCTGCGGCTCTCGGGCTGCCCGGCTGGTGCCACGCCTTCCGAGTGCACCGGTCCGGGCTCCAATCGCTTCAGGTGAACGAGCAGTACCGAGATGTCGGCGGGGTTGACACCTGCCAGCCGGGTCGCCTGCCCGACCGTGGCCGGGCGAACGGAGGACAGCTTTTCTCGGGCTTCTGCGCGCAGCCCCGTCAGAGCATCATACTCGAGGTTGGTCGGAATGCGGCGGTCCTCTAGGCGGCGGAAGCGGGCGACCTCGACCCGTTGCTTCTCAATATACCCGGCGTACTTGGCCTCGATCTCGACCTGTTCGGCGACCTCGCGGGCCAGCGGCTCGGGGGATGGCACGAGACTGGAGACCAGGGCATAGTCGACCTGGGGACGGCGGAGGAACTGCAGGGCGTTCACGCCATCGTCCAGAGCGGGTAGGCCTGCGCCTGCCAGGCGCTCGTTGACTCCATTGTCGCTGGGCCGCAGCCAGGTGCCGGCAAGTCGCTGCAGCTCGGCCTCGACCACCTGCCGCTTGGCCTCGATACGCTGGTATCGCTCGCGGGGCAGCAGGCCGGCCTCGTACCCGATCTTGGACAGGCGCAGATCGGCGTTGTCCTGGCGCAGGAGCAGGCGGTATTCGGCCCTGCTGGTCATGATGCGGTACGGCTCGTCGATGACCTTGGTGACCAGGTCGTCGATCAGAACGCCCATGTAGGCCTGGTCGCGGCGCATGATGATGGGGGAGCGCCCCTGCACCTTGAGCGCGGCATTCATGCCGGCAATGAGGCCCTGGGCGGCGGCCTCCTCGTAGCCGCTGGTGCCGTTGATTTGCCCGGCGTGGAAGAGGCCCTCAATGCGCTTGGTTTCCAGCGCGGCGCTCACTTGCTGGCAGGGCACGCTGTCGTATTCGATGGCATAGCCGGGACGCATGATCTCGGCCTCACCAAGGGCCGGGATGGTGTGGAGCATAGCAAGCTGCACTTCTTCGGGCAGCCCGGTGAAGAACCCCTGCACGTACACCTCGCCGGTGTGCCAGCCTTCGGGCTCGAGGAAGAGCTGGTGGCGCTCCTTGTGCGGAAAGCGCACCACCTTTTCCTCAAAGCTGGGGCAATAGCGCGGACCGGCAGCGTCAATGGTCCCCGGCGCAATGGGCGATCGGTGCAGATTGTTGCGCACGACTTCCAGCGTGTCCTCGGTGGTGTACACAGAGTAGCACGGAAGCTGAGGGCGCCAGCCGGGCATCCGATCCACAGGATACGCAGCGTTGGGCGGCGTCTGCAAAAAGCTGGGGAGGGGCATCGCCGGGCCGGCCTCAGAGAAGTACAGCGGCGTGTCGCTGCCGGGTTGGGTCGTCGTCAGCGCAAAGTCGATGGTCCGAACGTCGATGCGAGGCGGCGTGTTCGTCTGGAGGCGGACGAGCGGGAATCCGAACTCTCGCAGGCTATTGGAGAGGCGGTTGGCAGGGAATTCTCCGGCGCGGCCTGCGGGCCAGCTCTGCTCGCCAGAAAGCACCCGCCCAGCCAGGAAGGTGCCGGTGGTGAGGATGACGGTCCGGCCATGGTAGCGGCGACCTGTATGGGACACGATGCCGTGCACCCGGTCGCCTTCGACCAACAGGCCCTCCACGCGAGCCTGTTTGAGGTGGAGATTCGGCGCGGCTTCCAGCACGTGCTTCATGTGGAGGCTGTAGCGCCGCTTGTCGGCCTGCACGCGCAGGGCCTGAACAGCGGGGCCTTTGCTCTGGTTCAGGAGGCGGATCTGGATGTGTGTGGCGTCGGCGGCGCGGGCCATCTCGCCGCCGAGTGCGTCAATCTCGCGCACCAGGTGACCCTTGCCCGGCCCGCCAACACTGGGGTTGCAAGGCATTTGGGCAATGAGGTCGAGGTTCATGGTGAGCAGGAGCGTCTGCGCTCCCATCCGCGCGGCTGCCAGGGCTGCCTCGCATCCAGCATGCCCGGCCCCAACGACAATGACATCGTACGTCACGTGTGCATTCCCCCAGAGATGCTCCCGCGATCTCCCCGGGTGCAGGACGCGCAACAATGGGGAGGCGGTCGGGAGCGGCTTGCTCCTTCCTCTCGGCTCGATTATACCAGCAATCGCAAGGTGCGGCAATAGTACTCTGGCATGCGGTGCGCGGCCCGCGGGGGGCTGCAAGAACGCCGTCAAGCATCCAGCCTTCTAGGGCCGGTAGTAGTCTGCGTAATCGTTGACGAGAAGATAGAGAAGTGGTTCGTCCTCGATGATGTCGGGGAAGCGGCCGATCGGCTGGTAGAAGCGGTTGTCCTCCTGATCGTCGTTGACGGCAGAGACCTCGCCGACGAGGACACGGCTGCCCATTCCCCAGAAGCTATGATAGAGATAGGGCGGGAGGGTGATGCTCTCGCCAGGAGTGAGGATGACCGCCTCACCGGCGCTGACGATACGCCGCACGCCGTCCATGCTGACCGAGACTGGGCTCTCGGCCAGTTCGCCATCTTTTGTCGCATTGTAGAGCCTGATCACCAGGTTGCCGCCCCCGCGATTGATGATGTCTTCCGTCTTGTCCCAGTGAAAGTGCATTGGCGTGACCTGGTCTGGATCGACGATCATGATCTTCTCGGCATAGATCTTGCCCTGTTTGCTCCTGAGGTTCTCTGGCGTGCCGTTGCGCAGGGTGAACAGGAACAGACCAAGGTTCCGGTAATCACCCTGACCAAAGTCAGTGATGTCCCAGCCAAGGCCATGGTCGACGATCTCGCCGGCCTCAGGGCCCATGGTGGCCCAGTCTTCAGGCCGCCAATACGCAAACGGAGGCAGGTAGAAGCTTCGCTCATTGAAGAACGCATCGGCGTCGCGTATGATGGCATTGATCTCGGAACGCTTCACGGGAGTCCCCTTTCACACATCTTGGGCCGCCTGCACTCAGTCCAGGCCGGCGTTGAGTGCCGGTGATCTCATTCTACCACAGACAAGACAGCTTGGGAACCAGGCCCGCATTGCCGCTCCCAAGGGTCCGTTCGCAGAGTCTTTGCCCATCCCCTGCGCCAGGCCGGCGCGACAGAACAGGACATGTGTAAAAGCGGGAGCCTGCCCGGGCAGGTTCCCGCTTGACCTACTTGCTATAGAAGACGGCAGTGTCGATCTACCAAACGGCAGACTGCTCAAGCGCCTCTTTGAGCGGTACGACGTCGAACTTGGGACCAACGGAGACACGGGTAGACACAGGCGCCGGCAGCGGGTAGACGCGCCAGAACAGCTCGGAAGCGCAGGAGAAAATGGCCAGACCCGGATAGTCTCGGTGACCGTTGGTGCGAAGATACAGGCCAACGATCTCCATATCCTCTTTCAGCACCTCGCGGCACTCGGGCTTGGGGACGCACTCCTCAAGCCTGAGTTTCATCTGTTGTACGAACTCTCCGTAAGCGGACTCGCGACGTTCGGGGGTGTCTAAGCGCAGGTAGGCGCTCAGAGTGATGCTCCCATGACCATTGAACGACTGCAGCGCCTCCAGATCGTTATCTGGAATCAAAGGAACCTCCAATACCACTAGTTTGTTGCTTGCCGTCATCATCGCCGGCGGGTGAAGTGGATCGAATCCAACATCGATCAAAGTATAGCATACCGGTGATGGGGGGTCAAATCAACGAGCCGGTTTGACCTTGTGCGGGCCGGCCCAGGCAGCGGGCTGGGGATTCGGGGCAGGGTCAGCCCAGGCCCTCGGCGATCGCCTGCAAGGACGCAAGGAGCACGGTACGCCAGCGGTCGTCTTCGTCGAGAGGAAGCCAAACGGCGCGGCGCGCTACACGGGCCCGATCGCCCAGGCGTCGCTGGAGCCAGGCGCGGTCCAGATCCTCCAGGCTATCGGCCCGCACCATGACCTGCCCCTCTTCGGTGGTTATCGCCTTGGCGCCGGCCTGTACGGCGTCGAGCTTGAGGCGGAGTTGGAAGCAGAGGTTTTCGGCCTCTTCAGGCAGCTCTCCAAAGCGGTCCTCCAGCTCGGCGCGCAGGTCATCGATCTCTTTGTGGGCGGTGAGCCCTGCCAGGCGGCGGTAGAGCTGAAGCCGCAGCTTGTCGTCGGGCACATAAGATTCGGGCAAGTACGCAGCCAGCGGCAAGTTGATCTGCACGGCCTGCTCCAGGGGCTGCACGTAGGCCGACATTTCGTCTGCCAACTCGGTTTCGGGGAGTTTGCGTCCCGTGGCTTCCTGTTGTGTTCGAGCTTCCCTCACGGCTTGAGCCAGGAGGCGGGTATAGAGATCAAAGCCGATGGCGGCAATGTGACCATGCTGGCGCGAACCCAGGAGATCCCCTGCACCCCGGATCTCCATGTCGCGCATGGCAATGCGGAACCCGGCTCCCAGCTCGGTGGCCTCGCCGATCGTCTCCAGGCGCTGGCGAGCAGTCTCACTCAGAGACGACGCGACCGGATGCAAGAGGTAGGCGTAGGCGCGCTGGGCGCTGCGGCCCACGCGCCCCTTGAGCTGATAGAGTTGAGCCAGCCCAAAGCGATCGGCGCGATTGACGATGAGCGTGTTGGCATTCGGGATGTCCAGTCCGCTCTCGATGATACTGGTACACACCAGTACGTCGATATTGCCCGCGGCGAACTCCAGCATCACCTGCTCGAGCTCTCGCTCGGCCATCTGGCCGTGGGCCACGCCGAACCTGGCCTCGGGCACCTGCTTGCGCAGACCCTGAGCCATCTGGTAGATGCTCATGACGCGGTTGTGGACGAAATAGACCTGTCCCCCGCGATCAAGCTCGCGCAGGATCGCCTGGCGAATGAGAGTCTCGTCGTACTCGCCGACGTGGGTGCGCACAGGCAGGCGCTCTTCGGGCGGCGTGTCGATGGTACTCATGTCCCGCACGCCGGTCAGCGACATATGCAGCGTGCGCGGGATTGGGGTGGCCGTCAGCGTCAGGACGTCCACCTCCTGGCGCAGCTGTTTCAACCGCTCCTTGTGGGCGACGCCAAAGCGCTGCTCTTCGTCGATGATGAGCAAGCCCATGTCTTTGAAACTGACGTCTTCGGAAAGGAGCCGGTGGGTGCCGATGACGATATCCACGCCGCCACGAGCCAGGCTATTAACGACCTTGTCCTGCTGCCTGCGGGTGAGAAAGCGTGAGAGCATCGCCACCTGGACGGGGAACGAGCCCAGTCGCTCGGTAAAGGTCTGGTAGTGCTGTTGGGCCAGGACCGTGGTAGGCACCAGCACGGCGACTTGCTTGCCGTCCATCACGGCTTTAAAGGCGGCGCGCAAGGCCACCTCGGTCTTGCCATAGCCCACATCGCCGCAGACCAGGCGGTCCATGGGGCGAGGAAGCTCCATGTCGGCTTTGATCTCGTCCAGGGCGCGGATCTGAGCCTCAGTCTCAACGTACGGGAAGGATGCCTCTAGCTCGGCCTGCCAGAGGGTGTCCATGCTGAAGGCATGTCCGGCGACCACCTCACGAGAAGCATAGAGGGCCAGCAGATCGCCAGCGATCTCTTCGACTGCCTTCTTGGCCTTGGTCTTGATCTGTTGCCATTCGGCCGTGCCCAGGCGATTGACCCGCGGCTCATAGTCAGACACCCCGACGTACCGGCTTAGCCGGTCCGCCTGGTACACAGGCACGTAGAGTTTGTCGCCGGCAGCATATTCCACCAGAAGATATTCGCGCTCGCCGCCGTTCAAGCCCATTTTGACCAAGCCCGTGAACAGGCCAATGCCGTGTTCGACATGCACCACGTAAGTGCCGGGCTGTACGTCCGCGAAAAAGGCTTCTGGCGCTACGGGGCGGGGTCGCCGCGCCCGGCGGGGAACAGGCCGCGCCCAACCAAAGACCTCAGCGTCGGTGAGCAGGTGTAGCTTCGGCCCAGCGGGGGGCGTACCGCCGTCCTTGCCGCCGTGCAGGATCCAACCTTCCGCCAGGGTGCCCTGCACCAGGGTCAAGCTGCGGGGCGAAGGAGGTTCGGCGATCTCGGCAACAGGCGTGGCGGTAACGGCCCGATCCTCGAGAAGTTCCGAGATGCGCTGCGCCTGGCGGCTGACGACGACCACCCCCTGCCCCGAATCGCGCATCGCCTGAAAACCATCTAGCACGCGCCTGAGTTGGCCGCCATAGCGCTCGCCGTACGCAAACAGGTCAGCCAGGGGCCCGGGCTCCTGTTGTTGGGGTCGCCCGCCCAGAACGAGCGGTTTCCTGGCACGCAGGCTTTCGCCCAGTTCCTCCCAATCAAAGTAGGGCTTGGGAAAGTTCCCGGGCAGCTCGCCAACCTTCATCAAATCGGCCTGCAATGTCCCGGCTTGCTGGTCAAGGTCGATCACAGAAGCCATGAGCGCGTCCCAGTCGTCGACCAGGAGAAGGCCATCGGCCGGCAAGTAGTCCAACAAGGTAGCTG
>Ga0316577_10000104_pt1 | contig 23470 bp, 18 predicted proteins | sample S5NA_FD_203073 | JGI IMG/M metagenome (GOLD analysis project Ga0316577, IMG submission 203073) | Rhizosphere microbial communities from salt marsh grasses in Alabama, United States - S5-7_050615r2r1 | ecosystem: Host-associated > Plants > Roots > Rhizosphere | place: USA: Alabama | collected... | reverse complement strand
CACGCCGATGCCACTGCCCGCGCCGCAGCTTCTCTTCCGCAGCCCGGCGCCTGGCGAGGAGCAACCGCTGGAAGCACCGATTGAGCTGACCTTTGACCAGCCCATGGACCAGGACAGCGTGGAGGCTGCCTTGACCATCTCACCCACCCTTGAGGGCCACACCGAATGGCTGGACGAGCGCACGCTCTCCCTTGTGCCGCAGGGCGAGCTGGCGCGTGGTGCCCGTTACGCCGTGACGGTCGACGACACAGCAGAGAACGTGGAAGGCAAACGCCTGGCGGAACCGGTCAGCTTTGATTTCAGCACCGTGGGCTTCCTGGAGGTCAGCCAGGTGATGCCGGCACCTGGCAGCGAGGAGCTGGATCCCGATATGGCGGTGACCGTCGTGTTCAACCGGCCGGTGGTGCCCTTGACCGCCATCAACCGCCAGGACGAGCTGCCCCAGCCCCTGAGCTTTGTGCCCCCGGTGCAGGGCAGCGGCGAGTGGCTCAACACGTCCATCTACCTCTTCCAGCCGGAGGGCAGCTTTCTGCCAGCCACGCACTACAAAGCCAGGGTCGCCGGCGGGCTGACCGATACGACTGGGGCCCTCATGGAGGAGGACTACACCTGGGAATTCACAACGGTGCTGCCCGCCATCCTGGCCGTGGCACCGCCCGAAGGGTTCACGCAGGTGGGCCCGACCGGCGTCATCAGCATCACCTTCAACCAGCCGATGGACCATGCCTCGGTCCAGACCGGGTTCTCTCTGGAGATGGACGGGGAGGCATTGGACGGGACCTATAGATGGAGCGGCGGAGGGAAGGCCATCGATCCCGAGACCATGGTGTTTGTGCCCAAGGAGCCGCTGCCCCGGGACGCCGCGTTCGTAGCCCGGGTCCCCGCTGGTGTGCAGTCGCAGGCGGGCAACACCGGCACCGCGAAAGAAAAACGCTGGAGCTTTGGCACGGTGCAGCAACCGGGCATCGTCAACACCACCCCCCGGGATGGCGCCCGCGGCGTCGCGCCGGGTGCGCGGCTGAACATCACCTTCGCCAGCCCCATGCAGACGGAGGGCTTTCTCGAGCACCTCACCATCCGCCCCGCCGTGACCGAGGTCTATACCTACTGGTCAGAGAACGACACCCACGTGGCCATCGATTTCAAAGCCGAGCCGGCAACAGCCTACCAGGTTGCCGTCGATGCCGCCACCCCGGACCGGTATGGGGCGACCCTGGGCCAGAGGACGCGCATCCGCTTCACGATAGGGGACCTGCCAGCGCTAGCCAATCTGACGACCATCGATCGACTGGGCACCATGAGCGCCTATACCGACACGGTGGTCTATGCCACCTACCGCAACGTATCTAGCCTGCGCGTCGGCCTATACCGCCTCAACGCACGGACCTTCATGGACCTGAACACACGTTGGGAGGCGTGGGACGAATTCGTGCCTTCTGAGAGGGATCTGGTGCGATCCTGGTCGCAGAGGGTACAGGCGCCGCGCAACGAGGCCCGGCTGGCAAGGCTGTCGCTGCTCGACGCCCAGGGCGAACCCCTGCCGCCCGGCCTGTATTATGTCCAGCTGACAGCACCCGAGGTCCAGAGCTCAAGGGCCACCGCCGATCAGGTCTCGCGCTATATGTTCGTCAAGTCGCGGCTCAACCTGACGCTCAAGCAGACCCGGACCGAAGCGCTGGTCTGGGCCACCGACCTGGCGTCGGGGCAGCCGGTGGCGGATCTCAGCGTAGACCTCTACTCCGCCCCGGATCAGATCGAAGGCGGCGGCAAAACCGATCTGGACGGCCTGATGATGGCCCCCGAGCTGCCGATGGATGACCTCTGGAACCCCTTCTTTGCCATCGCCGGCCAGCCGGGCGAGGATGGGTTCGGCATTGCCTTCAACCGTTGGGAGGAGGGCATCAATCCCTGGGACTTTGGCGTGGACTCGGAGTTCTGGGCCAGCGACTATCAGGGCTACCTCTACACCGACCGGCCCATCTATCGTCCCGGGCAGACCGTCTACTTCAAGGGGATCGTCCGGGCCGACGACGACGCGCACTACAGTCTACCCAAAGAGATCGAGGACCTGCAGGTACAGGTGAATGATGCCCAGGGTAAAGAGCTCTACCGCCAGAAACTGGCCCTGAGCGACATGGGCACGTTCTACGATCAACTGGTGCTGGACGAGGAGGCGGCCCTGGGCGACTACTTCCTCGAGGTTCAGGATCCAGAGCACGAGCTCTATGCTGGCACCAGCTTCCGCGTCGCCGAGTACAAAGCGCCCGAATTCCAGGTGGCGGTCACCACAGGGCGCGATGCCTATCTCAACGGAGAGAACATCAATACGACCGCCGAAGCCAGCTACTACTTTGGCGGGGCAGTCGCCAACGCCGGCGTGCACTGGAGCGTGCTGAGCAGCGACTATGCCTTCCGCTACGAATGCCCCCACGGGCAGGTTTGCCCCTGGTACAGCTGGAGCGACTTTGAATGGGGTGAATACCCCGAAGGTGAGTACTACGGTGGCTACGGCCGCCTCGTCGGCGAAGGCGACGCCCAGACCGACGACGAAGGCCGGGTTACCTTCCGCGTCCCGGCCGACCTGGCCAATGATGCCCAGAGCCAGGTCTATACCATCGAGGCCAGCGTCACCGATATCAACGACCAACAGGTGAGCAACCGCACGGCGACGGTGGTCCACAAGGGCGAATTCTACACCGGCGTCGCGCCCCGGGGCTACCTGGCCCGCGTCGGGGACGAAAAAGAGGTGGACCTGCTGACCGTCGATTGGGATGGCCAGCCGGTGGCGGGCGTCGATCTGACAGTCACCCTCATGGAGCACCGCTGGTACAGCGTCCGCCGCCAGGCCGAGGACGGCCGTTACTACTGGGACTGGACCAGTGAGGACATTCCCGTGGTGACCAGCACGCTGACGACAGACAGTGAGGGCCAGGCCGTGGCCAGCTTTACCCCGGAGAAAGCAGGCAGCTACCGGGTCCGGGCCATCGGCCGCGACAGCCGCGGGAACGAGATTCGGAGCAGTGCCTACTTCTGGGTCTGGGGTGGCGATGGCTACGTGAGCTGGCGGCAGGAAAGCAACAACCGCATCGAACTCATCGCCGACAAGGAGGAGTACCAGGTCGGCGATGTGGCCGAGATCCTTGTGACCTCACCCTACACCGGCACCGTGCAGGCGCTGGTCACCGTGGAGCGGGGGCACATCATCCAGACCGAGGTGCGTGAACTGGCAAGCAACAGCGAAGTCCTGCGCCTGCCCATCGTCGAGGAGCAGGTGCCCAATGTGTTCGTCTCGGTCGTCATCGTCCAGGGCTCTGACCAGGCATCCGATGGCCTGGCGACCTTCAAGATGGGCGTCGTCAAGCTCCCGATCTCGGTAGCGCCCAAGACACTGAATGTCAGCCTGACGCCCGACAAGGAGATGGAGGCCGGCGAGCACTATGCCCCGCGCCAGACGGCGACCTATGATGTGTTGGTAACTGACGCCGAGGGCAGCCCGGTTGAAGCCGAGCTCTCGCTGCGGTTGGCCGACCTGGCCGTGCTGTCCCTGGCCGACGAATCCGGTCCGACCTTGCTGGAAACCTTCTGGCGAAACCGGGGGCTGGGGGTCAAAACCAGCACGCCGCTGGTGGTGGCCATGGAGCCGTTCAACCGCGAGATTGCACCGCACACCAAAGGCGGGGGCGGGGCCGAGGGCGAGGGGCTGCTGCGCAGCCGGTTTGCCGACACCGCTTTCTGGGATGCCGCAGTGCGCACCGACGAGGAGGGGCAGGCCCAGGTGACGGTACAGCTCCCCGACAATCTGACCACCTGGCGCATGCAGGCCCGGGGGATCACCGCCGATACCAAGGTGGGCAGGGCAGAGGTCGATGTCGTCAGTACCCTCGATCTGCTGGTCCGGCCCATCCTGCCGCGCTTCTTTGTGGTCAATGACGAGGCCGAGATTGCCACGGTGGTCCACAACAACACCCAGGAGGCATTGGAGGCCGAGGTCAACATCAGCGTCGAGGGCCTGGCCCTGGACGGTCCGAGCAGCCAGATGGTTAGCCTCGGAGCCGGTGACCAGGCCAAGGTCATCTGGCCGGTGAAGGCGCTGCCGGGGAACCAGGCCGCTGTCGACGGCAGCCAGCAGGTCAACGTGCGAATGTGGGCCAGCGCAGGGGACCTGTACGATGGCCGCGAGGATAGCCTGCCGCTGTACCACTACTCGTCGCCGGAAGTGGTGGCCACCGCCGGCATGCTGTCTGAGCCGGGGATCCGCCAGGAGATCATCCAACTGCCGCGCACCTTTGACGCCAGCCAGGGAGAACTCAGTGTGCAGCTGGATGGCTCCCTGACGGCGGCCACCCAGGACGCGCTCGACTACCTGGAGCACTATCCCTACGAATGCGTAGAGCAGACGGTCAGCCGCTTCCTTCCCAACGTCGTCACCTGGCAGGCCCTGGACGAGATGGGCCTGGAGCGGCCCGAACTGCGCCAAAAGCTGGCTCAGATGGTCGGCGTGGCCCTGCAGCGCATCTACAACCAGCAGCACTACGATGGCGGTTGGGGTTGGTGGGTCAACGATGAGAGCAACCCCTATCTGACGGCCTACGTGCTCCACGGCATGTTGGAGGCACAGGGCGCTGGGTTTGTCGTGGATCAGGGATCTATGGACAGGGCCGCCGGCTACCTGCGCGATAAGCTGCCGTCGGTGGGGCGCGTGGAAACGCACTGGCAGGCCAACCGGCTGGCCTATGAGCTCTATGTGTTGGCCGAATACGACAGCGCCTTTGACGAACCACACCAGGGTGAACTCGGCCTGGCTATCCGGCTCTTTGATAAACGGCACCTGCTGGATCACTATGGGCAGGCAACCCTGGCCATGGCCCTGGACCTGCTGGAGCCCGATGAGCCGCAGCGGGCCCAGACGCTGCTGGACGATCTGCGGGCCGACGCCGTGCTCAGCGCGACGGGCACCCACTGGGAAGAGGCCCAGCCTGACTACTGGAACATGAACACCGATACACGGACGACGGCCATCGTACTTTGGACGCTGTCACACCTTCGGCCGGAGGATCAGCTCCTGCCGGGCACGGTCCGCTGGCTGATGGACATCCGGGAGGGTGGGCATTGGTCGACGACGCAGGACAACGCCTGGTCGCTGTTGGGGTTGGTGGCCTATATGCGGGCCAGCGGCGAGTTGCAGGGGGATTTCGGCTACAAGGTCTACCTCAATGGCCAGCCGCTGGCAGAAGGCGCTGTCTCGGCGGAGAACATCGACGAGGGCCAGAAGCTGCAAGTCGCCATCGGCCGGCTCCTAGTCGAGGAGGGCAATCGCCTGGTGATCGAGCGCCAGGGCGCAGCGGCGGGCCAGACGGGCGAGGGACAGCTATATTACTCGGCCTACCTGCGCTACTACCTGCCGGCTGACCAGATCCAGGCGCTGGATCGGGGCATTGTCGTCGCCCGCCAGTACAGCCCGGTCGACGCAGGGACCGATGGGCCGGCCCAGTACGTCGATGTGGCCCAGGTGGGGGATGTGATCCAGGTCAAGCTGACCCTCATCGCGCCCACCGATCTCTACTATGTGGTGGTTGAGGATCCCCTGCCCGCCGGTTTTGAGGGGGTGGACGTCAGCCTCAAGACGACGAGTGTGGTCGGGGAGCAACCCACTCTGCGCAACCTGACAGCAGAAGAGGAGGACCGCTGGTACCGCCAGTATGGCTGGGGCTGGTGGTGGTTCTCCAACTCGGAGATGCGCGATGAGAAGGTGGTACTGTTTGCCGAATACCTGCCCCGCGGCAGCTACGAGTATACCTACCTGATGCGGGCCGGGGTGCCTGGTGAGTTCTATGTCACGCCGACGACCGCCTACGCCATGTATGCCCCCGAGGTCTTTGGCCGGAGCGATGGGGGCAAGTTCACAGTGCAGCCATCAGACTGATATCCGGGCTCCCGGTGGTCGAGGGCCTATCCCTGAGAGGAACTCCGAACAAGTAGAAACTGAGCGACAAAATCTTAAATCACAAGATAGGGACTAGTCCCCATGGGGTATTGCCAAATTCGCTCTTATAGTGTATACTGGGATGGACGCGCGGCTCCCTCACCGGCAACGTCGGAGGAAGGAGGTGGTACCCCATGATCTTCTTACCAGGTGAGGAGGGGCAGGGGCTAGTTGAGTACGCGTTGATTCTTCTTTTTATTGCGATCGCTGTTATCGCCATCTTGGTAATCGTCGGCCCCGCAGTTGGGAATATGTTCAGCTCGGTGGTCGAAGCGTTCCCTTAGTCAGGTAACGCACTCACAGCCCAATATGCCCTGCAGGAGTGCTCTCGCTTAGGCGAGGGCCTTCTGTTTTTGGTAACGCCAGCGCGACCAGAGCAGACCAACGGTCAAAGTTCTCCACCCTCCAAGAGCAAGCCGTAGGCATCCGGTCGCCTATCGGCAAAGAGGTCATTGCGCGATGTGATCCTCTTTTCGCGCGCCAGGCTGGCATCCACCTCTACAACGGACACCACTTCCTCCGTCGCCGAGGCCTGGGCCAGGACATCGCCGTTGGGATTGGCGATCGTCGACATGCCGGTGAAGGTCAAGTCGTCCTCGGTCCCGATGCGGTTTGCGGTGACGACATAGACCCGGTTGGTCAGCGCCCGGATGGGGACCGCGCGCTGGGCCAGGCCGGGCAGGACGAGGTTGGAGGGATGGCAGATGACATCAGCGCCCCTCAGTGCCAGCACGCGCCAGGCTTCGGGAAAGATCCAGTCGAAGCAGACGAGCATGCCCAGCCTGCAGACTCCGATGTCGAACACCGGCAAGCCACCGTCGCCGGGCGCAAAGAAGTCCTTCTCGTTCATAAAGAGGTGCAGTTTGCGATAGCGCCCCACATAGCCCTGGGGCCCGACCAGCACGGCCGAATTGTAGAGACAATCCCCCGCCCGCTCGTTAAAGCCCGACACAATGTGAAAGCCGCGCTCCTGGCATTGCCCGACCAGGAAGGCCAGAAAAGTGCTCTCCACGACCTCTTCCGACGTCTGCCAGGCCTGCCCTGGTGACTGGAAGTTGTAGCCCGAGTTGCACAGCTCTGGCAGGACCACCAGGTCGGCACCCGCGGTCCGCGGGATGAGGCGCTTGAGGGCTTGCATGGTCTTCTCCAGGTTGCCCAAGGCTGGGGCGAACTGCACGAAACCGATCTTCATGATGATCTCCCTCCAGCATGACTAGCTGTAGGCCATTATACCTGAGGGCAACTTGAATTACAACACCGCGGTCATGAGGGCTAGGCATTCCCAGTAGGGCGTCACGGAACAGGCGTCCCGAGGCTGTCGGCAGCCTGCTCGACACCCAGGCATCCCCCGGGGAGTGCATGGCCCCTCCTACCCTCGCGCTGGTGGTGCCAGCCTATGGGCGGCCAATACTTGATAGCGGCCTGGTCTCATGGTATAATTCTAGTGGAATGGATGGGTGAGCCGCCGCTGGGTGGTCACCTGCTGAAGCCAGCGGGTGCCGACTAGAGGAACTTCCCGACTCCCAGTCCCGCTTCTGATTTGCTCAGAAACGGGACAAGGTCGCCCGACGAAACGGCAAGTGGGGGCAGGCCGGCGAGAGCCGCGTCCTGACTACAACCGCAACAGAAAGGATTCCCGCCCTGGCCCAGGCAGGCCAGGGTCAGGGGCGAACCGGTGGGGTAAGAGCCCACCAGCGGTCGTGGCAACACGGCCGGCTAGGCGAGCGTACGACTGGGAGCAAGGCGAGTGGGCCGGGGAGGCATGGCTGGCGGCAGCGCCGGCCGGGCGCTTCGGTCTCGTCGCAGCGGCGACGGCAAGGCCGGGTAACACCTGGCAAGCCAGGAGCCGCCATCCCCGCTCTGCGGGGTGAGACAGATGGCGGCAGGGTCGGTCCTCTGGCGAAACCGGATAGCTCCGGGAGGGCTGCAGGGCTGGCCTAACAGAATCGGGGGTATGATCCCATCTAGCCCGTATCTTGAGAGCCGACGTGGCGGAAATGGCAGACGCGACAGACTTAGGATCTGTTACCCTTCGGGGTGTGGAGGTTCAAATCCTCTCGTCGGCACCACCTCTTCTGGCTTGCTGGAAATGGCGAGGGCCCGTGGCCTAGTGGGAAGGCGCCTGCTTTGCACGCAGGAGATCGCCGGTTCGAATCCGGCCGGGTCCACCAACGGAGTGCACGACGTCGAGAAGGGCAGCGAAGGACATGTCGCTGCCCTTCCCCGTATCTGACTGAGGAGTGTGGCATGGCAGATTCAGGACCTCGGTCGGCCCTCTTTGCCGGCCTGGTCTACGATGAGCAGGATAGCCCCGTCGATGCGGTCTTGGTCGGCGGCCTGCCCTTCTACGTCGTAGACGACGATGGCTTCCGGCGACACGTGGAAGCGGAGGTCGTCGACCGCCAAGTCATCGAGATGCTGCGTGAACAGTTCATGGCCCACCGCGAGATTGCCACCGAGGCGATGCTCCAGATGCTGGGCAAAGATGACCTGTTCACCAAGGCCATGGTCGACGCGTCCATCGAGAACATGGACCAGATCATTGAAACGGGCCTGCCAGAGGACGCACGGACCTGGCTGGGCATGTTGGGATTCCGGGTGGTGATCAACCGCCACGGCGAGGTACAAGCGCTCGACATGCCGGAGCAGTACGACGAGTACGGCGACTAGGAGGTCGGGTAATGATGCGCCAGGCCTGGGAGTACTGTCTGCTAACCTGCACACCCATGACCGGGTTGGATGAGCAGGGTGTGCGGCTGACGTACCAGCTGGTAACCCCTGAGCGGGTGGATAACCTGACGGTTTACAACAAGGATCCCTCCCCGTTTGCCGCCATCAACCGGCTTCTGAACGAGTTGGGCGAAGCTGGATGGGAGTTGGTATCCTACGACACGGCGACGAACCGCGGCGTGTTCAAGCGACCCAAGACCTGACGGGAGGTAGACCATGCTCCGAGATATCCCCTCTCGCGGCAACGAAGAGATCGAACTCTATATTCGCACCTATTATTCGCTGCTGCGATCGACCAGCGACATCCGCGTGCGCTCGTTGGAGGAAACGCACTCGGCCATGAACTCCAGCCTGCACGTTGGTGCCGATAGCGCCACCCCTGACATCTCGGCCTTTGTCTACAGCGTCATGCGCCTGCCCCAGTGCTTAACTCAGGTCAAGCTTGTGCTGATGGGCCAGTCGGACGAGGTCTTTGACCGGCGCGGCTATCCCGACGTGGAGAAGTGGCAGGCGGTCACCGCCCATTCGCGGCGGCGCAAGATGTTCTTCGATGGCAAGGACACCCTGGCTGCCTTTATCGCCAGCGTCTCCGACATCGACGATCTGATCCCGATGTTGACCGCCTACCAGATCGAGTGGAACAAGCTCCACGGACGGTTGATGGGCACGCCTATGCTGGAGCGCATCCGGGCGCACGTGCATGGCGAGGCGCCTATGGAGCCCGAGGACGTGGGCCAGGTGGCCTCCACCCTCGGCATTTCCGCGGACGGCTTTGTCAAGTTGCAGGCCGCTTGGGGGCCTGCCCTGTGGCCCAACCTCCTCCACGTGGGGCGCGAGCCAAAGGATTTGGCCATCCGCCTGCTGGCAGGTTCCCTGACCGACTACCGGCGTGCCACCGATGGCTGGTGGTATACCATCTCGCGCGACGTGGACCGCTTCCTGCAAGGGGACCTGTTTGACCGGCCGGTCTATTTCGTCTCGTCCAACACCCACAGCCTGGTCAACCTGCTGGGTGGCTATGCCCTGGCCATCGAGGCCGAATTGGTGGCCTATCTCGAGGAAAACAACCCCGAGAACCTGTGGCACCATTACCAGCGCATCCAGGCCGGCCAAAGCCGCGATCGGCGGGAAGACCTGCTCTACTATGCCCTGTCCCGCTATCTGCGCCACGGAGACGAGACGACCCGGGCGGGCAAGTTGGCGGCGATGCACCAGTATCACAAAGAGCGGGGCCTGTACCACGTGGAGAATCCCCTCTACCTCGACGTGGCTGCTCAGGTGATCAAATTTGACAGCCTCTGCCCCGAGTGCTTTGATCCTCGCGTCCACGTCAACGACCTGCAGAAATTAGCAGACAGCCAGGCCGTGATCTTTAACGTCGACTATCCGCTGGGCATGGCCGCCTACCAGATCTTTAGCCAGGCGGCCACCAACCTGGGTGAGCTGCAGGGCGTCTATTTCATGGGCAAGGCGGCGACGCTCAATGGCCAGGTGGGCGACGTGATGATCCCCAACGTCATCTATGACGAGCACTCCCGGAACACATTCCTGTTCCGCAACTGCTTCGTGGCCGCCGACATCGCCCCCTACCTCTCCCAGGGCAGCGTCTTTGACAACCAGAAGGCGGTGACCGTGCGCGGCACGTTCCTGCAGAACAGGGATTTCGTGGGCGTCTTTTACCAGGAGGGATACACCGACATCGAGATGGAGGCCGGGCCCTATCTCAGCGGTGTGTACGAGGACATCTATCCCAACCGCTACCCGGTCAACGAAATCGTGAATCTCTTTATCAACGCCCCTTATGACATTGGCGTCATCCACTACGCCTCGGACACGCCCTACAGCCGGCGCCAGACGCTCCTCTCCAAGAGCCTGTCCTACTTCGGCGTCGACGCCTCCTATGCCGCCTCCATCGCCATCCTACGCCGGATCCTGGGGCTGGAAGTGGCGACCATGCAGGCCCGCCAGAGCTTGGTCTAGGCGCAGCGGGCTCGGGTATCGCAGCCCGAGCCCGCTATGCACCAGGGTGGCGCTGCCTCACAACACGTCGCGGCGGGTGACCTCCCAGCCGCCCAGCAGCGCAACCAGCACCCCTCCCAGGCTGCCCAGGAGGAGTTGGGCAGCCACATCCTGGCCCTCCTCTAGGTGATTCACCCCCCGCGCGGGCATCGTCCAGGGATACCACGGGCCCCAGTCGCTTTGTAACACGACGACGGCCACCACCACGGCAGCGATGCCCACGGCGCTGTCCACCTGCACCCACAGCAGGAAGAGGATCGCCAGGCCCAGGAGCCAAGCCTCGAGCAGGGCTTGCCAGGGCCGAGCGGCCCACAGAAAGCGCCGAGATCTCATTGTCGCTTTTCGGGAAGGGGCGCCAGCCGGTAACCGACGCCCCAGACGGTCTCGATGGCCTCGCCCAGGACGCCGAGCTTTTTCCGCAGGCGCAGAACGGCATTATCCACAGAGCGGTCACCGGCGACATAGTGTTGGCCCCACACGGCGTCCAGCAGATAGGAGCGGCTGAAGGTGCGGCCCGGATGGCGCAGGAGGAAATGCAGCAGCTCAAACTCCGTCCGCGTCAGCTCCAGGGGCTGGCCGCCCAGGCTGACCGCATAGGCCTCCGGATCCAAGCGCAGCGCACCATAGGAAATGGCGGAACTGCTGGCGCGGCGATCCCCGGCCAGGACCTGCTGGACGTGGGCCAGGCGCCGCAGCAGGGCCCGCACCCGGGCCACCAGTTCGCGCATGCTGAACGGCTTGGTCAGATAATCGTCGGCACCGACTTCGAGGCCCACCACCCGATCCATCTCCTCGCTCCGGGCGGTCAACATCAGGACCGGCACCGCAGAGTCCTGCCGGATCCTGCGCAAGACCTCCAAGCCGTCGAGGCCGGGCAGCATCCAATCCAAGATGACCAGATCCGGACCCAGCTCAGCCTGCAGCTCGAGGCCCTGCCAGCCGTCGACGGCACGGATGACGTGATAGCCCTCCGCCTCCAGCTCGCGGGCGATGACCTGCGCCAGTTTCTGTTCGTCCTCGACCAGCAGGATCGTCTCCATGCCATCCCGCCCTTCTGCGGCATACTATACCATCATTGGCACGGCGGAGCAAGCACCCCCAGGCCGGTTCACGATCGCGGGGCATGATCGGCCAGGGATCCAGCCCCGGAGTTGCAGGCGCGCCCGCTTGCTGGTAAAATGAGCTAACTTCGAGGAGGAGAACACCAATGGCTGTCATCGCCACCACGCTCGTCACACTGCTCATTCTGTTAGCCCTTGCCGCCCTGGGCCTATTCTACTTCCTGCGTCGCCCCCTGCCCAAAACCAGCGGCATCCTCCACCTGCCGGGACTGAAGGCTGAGGTGGAGGTCATCCGCGACCGCTGGGGCGTGCCCCACATCTATGCCGCCTCGGAAGAGGACCTATTCTTTGCCATGGGCTATGTGCATGCCCAGGACCGCATGTGGCAGATGGAGTTCCAGCGCCGGTTGGCGGCAGGCCGCCTCTCGGAGGTGATCGGCGAAGCAACCCTGGAGTTCGACCGCATCTTCCGCATCCTGGGCCTGTACCGGGCCGCCGAGGCCGATCTGGCGGCGCTGGAGCCCGACTCGCGGCGCACCTTGAATGCCTACAGCACGGGCGTCAACGCCTACCTGGCCGCACACCCTGGCCGCTGGTCGGTGGAGTTCAGCTTGCTGGGCTTTGCCCCTGAGCCCTGGAAGCCGGCCGACAGCCTTTCGTGGATGAAGGTCATGGCCTGGAATATGGGCTGCAACTGGGCCAGCGAGCTGATCCGCGCCCACCTGGCCGCCCAACTAGGGCCCGAGCTGGCAGTCGACCTGGAACCGGCCTATCCGGACGACAATCCGACCGTCGTCCAGGGCAGCGGCCTGCCCGAAGGTGCCGATACACCGCCCAATGGCTGGGGCAGTGCCGATCTACGCCAGGCCCTGGAAGAGGTGCTGGACCTCTTTGGGCCGGCGCCAAATCCCCCGGCGGCGCCCGCTTCGCCGGGCATGACCCAAGCCCGGGGGAACAGCAACCAGTGGGTCGTCTCGGGGGACCGAACGGCCAGCGGGCAGCCCCTCCTGTCCAACGACACCCACCTACTGCTGGGCCTGCCCGCAGCCTGGTACCAGGTCCACCTCTCCGGGGGCGGTTACGACGTGACCGGGGTCTCTCTGCCCGGCCTGCCTGGCTTTGCCGTAGGCCACAACGAGCACTGCGCCTGGGGCATCACCATCGCCTGGCAGGACGCCCAGGACCTCTATGTCGAGCGCTTTCATCCGGACGACCCGGGCCTGTACGAGTACGAGGGCGAATGGCTCGAGGCCAAGGTGTACCGGGAGGAGATCCAGGTAAAAGGCCGAGCCGAGCCGGAGATCGAGGAGGTCGTGGTGACGCACCACGGCCCGATCATCAGCCGGCTAGCAGGAGAGGATGTGTCGGTCGCTCTACGCTGGACGGCGCTCGAGCCCAGTGACACAATGTCGGGCATCCTGCGCCTGAGCAAGGCGCAGACCTGGGACGAGTTCCGGGCCGCGGTGGGCTATTTGTCCGCGCCGCCCCTCAACTTTGTCTACGCCGATCGGGAAGGCAACATCGGCTTTGTCCAGGCTGGGCGTGTGCCGATCCGTACCCAGGGCTATGGCCTGGTGCCGGTCCCCGGCTGGAACGGCGACCACGAGTGGCAGGGCTACTTGCCTCTGGACGAGTTGCCCCAGGCCTACAACCCCGAAAGCGGCTGGCTGGCCACGGCCAACAACCTCGTCGTGGACCAGGCCTATCCCCACTACTTGAGCGCGGACTTGGAGAATCCCGCGCGCTGCCGCCGGATTGTCGACTTGATCACGGCCCAGAAGGGCCTCACGGCCGACGATTTTATCCGTTTCCAGCTCGACACCTACAGCCGCCAATCTCAGCGTTTCGCCCGCCACCTACTGACGATCCAGCCCCAGAGTGCGGCAGAAGCGCGGGCCCTGGAGCATCTGCGGGGCTGGGATGGGCACCTCGAAGCCGGCAGCGTGGCACCGACCCTCTGCCAGGTCTGCATCCTGAGGGCGCTACACGTCATCTTTGACGGGCACCTGAGCGAGCTGGCCCCGGCCTACATCGGGCTCGGCTTGACCGCCCTTGGGGAGCACAGCCCCTATCACGACCGCAGCATCGTCCGCCTCCTCGACCTGCTGGACGGCAAGGGCAGTGACCACTGGCTCCGCGATCCCGTCAGCGGGCAGAAGCGCCCAGTGCAGGAAGTGCTGCACCAAGCTTTGCGGGAAACGTTGGCCCTCCTGGAAGCGGAGCTCGGAGCAGACATGGATCGCTGGACCTGGGGACGGGTCAACCGCACCTACTTCTCGCACCCGGTAGGCGAGGTGAAACCCCTGAACCTGCTCTTCAACAAAGGGCCCTACCCGGCCAGCGGCGGGCCGGACACCCTCCTGCGGGCCTCCTCCCGCCCGGAATACCCCTTTCCTGCCGTGGAGGTGGGCGATGCGCTGCGGTTCATCGCCGACCCTGGGGATTGGGAGCAATGTCGCATCGTGATCCCGGGCGGCCAATCGGGCCATGTCGCCAGCCGCCATTACGCCGACCTGCTACCTCTCTGGCGGGAGGGATGGTTCCAGGCCATGCCCTTCCGCCGGGATCAGGTGGAGCGATACGCCAAGAAACGGCTGATCCTGGCACCTCGGTGAGATAGGACTCGGGCGAGATCGCTACACCAGAGCGACGGCATTCACCCTGGACATCTCGACACGGCGGGCATCTCTCCCTGGAAATCCGAATCGGATAATCAACTGAGCCTCCATGGCCACCTTGCAAAACAGCAGGTCATGTGGTAAAATGATAGTCGTCAATTCCGCAGGCTAGGGCTAGCCAAATCCAAGCCTGGCCATCGCTGTTCATTCCGAGGCTACTAGAAAAGGGGGGACGCCTGTTCCCTTGGCTTGAGACGGAACACCTGATCAGCCGCACCATAGAGGACCACAAGTTATATTGCACAGCGAAGAGGGCTGTGGCATCCGATTCATTTCGGCGCAGCAGGCGCGCCAGCCCTCTAGGCAGGTCGCCTGCCAATTGGCATTGGCGTGACCAGCAGACATCGGCTGCGTCCCAGAGTGGACATGCGGAAGGGAGGTGATCGAACCAGGTGAGGTGCTCTTCGGCTTCTGTCTCGACGGCTGAGGCTGCGAGGCAGAGTATCTTTTTGGCTTTTTCATTCACCATGAGACACGACACCAAGGAGGATTGAAGAAATGCTATCGAAGCGAACCGCTTTTATACTCAGCGCCATCGCCCTTGTCCTGGCCCTTGTCCTGGCCGCGTGCGGCGCAACGCCCGAACCCGAGATCGTGGTTCAGACGGTCGTCGTCGAGAAGGAAGTCGAGGGGGAGACGGTCACCGTCGTCGAAACTGTAGAAGTCGAGGTCACCACGCAGGTGGAGGTCGAGAAAGAAGTGGTCGTCACGGCCACTCCAGAGCCGGTGGAGGAACCGCTGATCCTGCGCCTCGGCCAGAACGCGGCCGATCTAAGCAGCCTCGATCCCCACTTTGCCACCACCACTGAGGCACGGGGCCTGGTGGACATGATCTTTAACGGCCTGATGCGCTACCAGCCGGGCAATGGTGCCTTTGAGGCCATGGAGCCCGATCTGGCCGCCGACTTTCCAGAAATGGAGGTGAACGATGACGGCAGCCAGACCTGGACCTTTACCCTGCGCCAGGGCGTCATGTGCCCTCCTTCGGGCAACCTGGCCGCCTATGAGCTCACATCCGCGGACGTGGTCTACTCCCTGGAAAAGTCAGCCAACCCTGAGCGCTCGGCCTATGCAGGCGAGTATGCAGGGATGACCTTCGAAGCGGTGGATGACTACACCGTCAAGATCACATTGGAAAACCCCTTGTCCCCAGTGCTCTTCTACCCCAAGGTGGCCAACTACTCCGGTGGCTTTATTGTCTGCAGCCAGGCCGTGGAGGCCTTGGGCGATGACAAGTTCAAGACCTACCCCGTAGGCACCGGCCCCTTCATGTTCGACAGCTACAGGCCACAGGAACGGGTTTCGCTCGTGGCCAATCCTGACTACTTCCGGGGTGCGCCCAAGATCGATGGCGTCGAGTATCGCTACATGGCCGACATCAGCAGCCGTGAGGCGGGCCTGCTGGCTGGCGAGCTGGATGTGATCAATGGCATCCCCGACACCGCCTGGGTCGATAGGATGGCTTCGGAAAGCGGATATACGGTCGACGTCTTTGGCGTCGGCGAGGTGGCAACCGTGCACTTTAACACCACGGTCACGCCATTGGACGATCCAGAGGTGCGCAAGGCCCTGGCCTTTGCCATGGATCGTGACGAGTTCTTGGCCCTCTTTGGCGAGCCGGTGGCCGAGAACGTCTACAGCCCGGTGCCAGCCAAGTTCTTGGCCGGTGGTCTGACCCAGGAGGAGGCCGAATCCCTGGACCTGGCCTACGACGTCGATCGCGACGCGGCCCGCCAGATGCTAGCCGACGCCGGCTACCCCGACGGCTTTGCCCTAGAGGTCGTCACCTCGGAGATGACGGGCTATCGCCGCATCTATGAGAACATGCAGGCCCAGCTGGCCGAAGTGGGCATCGACCTGACGGTCAACGTCGTCGACCACTCGACCATGCACGCCCAGATCCGGGAGGACGTCAACCCCATCGTCGTATACATTGCCTGGCGACCCAACGCCGACGCCTATCTCACTCGCTTCTACCACTCCGATTCCATCGTCGTCACCGGTGCCTCACCCGACACCAACTTCTCCCACTATGCCGCCATCGACGACCTGATCGAACAGGCACGGGTAGAGACCGATGCCGAGGCGCAGATCCAGTTGTGGAAGGACGCCCAGATCCAGATCCTGGAGGACATGGTCTCCTATCCACTGCACTTCCAGCAGCAGGTCTATGCCCGCTCCGATGCAGTGGACTATGGGCACGAGCTGGTCTCCGTCCTGGCTTTGTATCCAGGCATCACCGAAAACACAACGTTGAACCGCTAGATAGTGCACATCGGGGGCACCCCGGACGGTCCGGGGTGCCCCTGCTGGCTGACCACAGACCGATGGCTGTAGATAGGTGAGATGCCATGCTAAGGTATATTATACGGCGACTGCTTCTGGCCGTCCCTATCCTCCTCGCCGTCTTTACGCTGGTGTTCCTGGTCGTACGGGTCATCCCCGGCGATCCGGCAGTCTCCGCCCTGGGCGACTATGCCTCTGAAGAGGCCGTAGAAGCACTGCGGGAGCGGATGGGCTTGAACCAGCCGCTCTATGCCCAGTACTTTGAGTTTCTGGGCAACCTTCTGCGGGGGGACTTTGGGGTCTCGCTGATCAACGGCCAGCCGATCAACGAACAGGTGGCCTACGCCTTGCCCTACACGTTGCAGCTGACCCTGGCTTCGGTCCTATTAGGCATCCTCATGGGCGTGCCCTTGGGTGTCCTTACGGCACTGAACAGGAACAACGCCATCGACTACCTGGGCCGTATCATCTCCCTGGTGGGCCTGTCAGTACCCGCCTTCTATTTCGGCATCCTGCTCATCCTGCTCTTTGCCGTCAAGATCGACGTCCTGCCGGCCGTGGGCGGCGGCGATCTGCGCGAGGATCCCATCGGCAGCCTGAAGTACCTCGTGCTGCCGGCCTTGACGCTGGGGCTGATCATGACCACCTCGGTGACGCGCCTGGCCCGCTCTGCCATGTTGAACGTGCTCAGCGAGGATTATGTGCGGACCGCCCGGGCCAAGGGGTTGGCCGAACGCGCTGTGGTCGTCAGGCACGCGCTGCGCTCCGCGCTGCTGCCCATCGTCTCCATCACCGGTTTCTGGGCGGCCAGCCTCATCGGCGATTCGGTCCTGACCGAGTTCATCTTCTCCCGGCCCGGCCTGGGCAAGATGCTGGTCGGCGCCATCTTGCAGCGCGACTATACGGCCCTGCAATCGGTGATGGTCATCTACGCCGCCTTCGTCGTGGTCATCAACCTGCTCACCGATCTGACCTACGGACTGCTGGATCCGCGCATTAGTAACTGAGGTGCGAGCTATGCAACAAGAAGCGGCCCTACCCGGCCAGCCCGGTATCCAACTGCGGACCCAGCGCGAACGGGCGTGGCAGACCTTTGCCCGGAATAGGACGGCCGTCGCCGGTCTGGTCCTGGTCCTGCTGGTGGTCTTTGCAGCCGTCTTTGCCGACGACTGGTTTATCGCCATGGTCCAGGGCCGTGAGGCCGAGCCGCTGCTGGCCCCCTACAATCCCATCAAGCAGGACACACGTAACCGCCTGCAGCCCCCAAGCAGCGAACATATCATGGGTCTGGACACTTATGGCCGGGATGTCTTCTCGCGCATCATCTATGGGGCGCGGGTCTCGCTGATGGTTGGACTGCTGGCGGTGGCCCTGGCCGGACTGATCGGCACGCTGCTTGGCCTCTTTGCCGGCTACAGCGGCGGCAAAGTCGAGGATACGATCATGAGATCCGTGGACGTGCTGATGGCCTTCCCGAGCCTGATCATGGGCCTCATGGTGTTGGCCGTCCTGGGCCCGGGCCTGACCAAGATGGTTATTGCCATCGGCATCATGCTCTCACCCGCCTTTGTCCGCATCGTGCACAGCACGACGTTGAGCATCAAGGAAAATGACTATATCATGGCCGCCCGGGCCACGGGTGTGAGCTCCTGGCGGATGATCGCCCGCCACATCCTGCCCAACGTCCTCGGCGAGGCCGTGGTGCTGGCCAGCGTCTATACTGCCACCGCCATCCGCGTGGAGGCCAACTTGAGTTTCATCGGCCTGGGCGTCTCGCCCCCGACGCCCGCCTGGGGTACCATGATCCGTGATGGCACGCAATACCTTACTACGGCGCCCTGGATCTCGATCTATCCGGGCCTGGCCATCCTGATCACGGTCCTGGCGTTTAACCTCTTGGGCGACGGGATGCGGGACATCATGGACCCCCGGTCCTATTCATAGCCATAGCAACCACATTCCAAACCTAGCAGCCATTTGCTGGAGGTAAGGAGGCTAGTTTCATGCCACCCAAACCTGTGCAGAGCATCGCCGTGATCGGTGCTGGCAATGCTGGCCACGCCGCGGCGGCCCACATGGCCCTCAAGGGCTACCCTGTCCGCTTCTATGAGCTACCGCGGTTTGCCCAGAACCTGCGCCCCGCCCAGGAGCGAGGCGGCATCAAGCTCACGGGGGTGGTAGGCGAAGGCTTTGCCCACCCAGAGATCATCACCACCGACATGGGCGAAGCCGTGACGGGCGCCACGCACCTGTTGGTCGTAACGCAGGCGCTGGCTCACGAAGAGGTGGCAAAGCTGTGCGCGCCGCACGTGGAAGCAGATCAGACCATCCTCATCATGCCCGGCTCGGGCGGCACGCTGCAGTTCGCCAAGAGCTTCGAGGATATGGGTGTGACGAACAAGGTCTACCTGGCGGAGACGGTGACGCTGCCCTATGCTTGTCGCTTGCGCGGTCCGGCCCACGTCCACGTCCACCAGGGCTCGGCTGTGCGCGAGGTGTTTGCCAGCCTGCCGGCAGTAGATAACCAGGCCGTTCTCGAAGCCACCCGGCCGGCCTATCCGATGCTCACGCCTATGACGCACGTGGTCGAGGTTGCCCTCTATAACCCCAACATCCTACTCCATCCCATCGGCGTAATCTTTAGCCTGGGCCGCATCGAGTACTCGCAGGGCGAGTTCTGGATGTACAAGGAGGGATTCACACCGTCCGTCATGAAGATCCTCTATGCCCTGGAGGCCGAAAAGAAAGCCCTGCTGCGCGCCCTGGATCTGGAACCGATGGGCTTTGAGGCTTTCTACACCTACCGCTACGAGAAGGACTGGTCCGATTTCGCCGCCGTGGCCAGCAAGGGGCCGGCCAGCGCTGACACCCGCTACATCACCGAGGATATCCCCATCGGCATGGTCTTCTGGGCCTCGCTGGGAGAGATGCTCGGCGTGCCGACGCCTACCGCCCGGGCGCTGATTCACATCAGTTCGGTGATCCACGACACCGACTACTGGGACGTTGGCCGGACGGTGCAGAAACTGGGCCTGACCGGGATGACGGCCCAGGAGTTGAAAAGATACCTGCAAGAAGGATCGCCTCAGGACGCCTGAGAACGGGGCCCGAGGCAGTCGCCAGATCAAGGAGGAAGATCATTGGAAAAAGAGATTCGGATCGTGATTGGCGGCGAGGAGTGCAGGGCCGAGCTGCTGGTGGAGGAGGCGCCGCACATCTGCGCCGCCATTGTAGCGGCCCTGCCGCTGAACGGTGTATTGAGCCACGCCAAGCTCGTCGACCGGGAGGTGTTTTTCCCCATCCCCTTCTTCATCGACGAGCAGGAGAACCTGAAAACCTCAGAAAAGGGCGACCTCGCCTTCTGGAACGGGCGCCAGAGCGTGTGCATCTTTTTCGACGACATGGTCCCACTGGGCGCGACGCCCACCTTCGGTCGCATTACGGCCAACCTGGAGGGGTTTCAGCGGGAAGCGGCCAAGGTGTGGGAGGCGCCCGGGACCAAGATCACGTTCGACCGGCTGAGCGCAAGCGCGGGAAGGGCTGAACCATGAGCGAGATCCTGCAACAGATCCGGACAGCCCGAGAAGAGATCTGGGACGAGGAGCCCCTCGAAGTCAAGCAGCTCAGCAGCCGGAAGGCGGCACGGGGCCAGGCTGCCACCACAATGCTGTATGCCACGACCAAGCTGGCCACCCTGATCACCTTTCTGAACCACATGCGGGGGGTCGCCCGCGACGGCGACGTCGACCTGGCAACCATGAAAGCTGTGACCGTACCCTATGTCCGCTTTCATGCCGGCGTCATCGGCGGCTTCTATCAACTCGCCGAGACAGCCCGCATTGTACGCCTGGCGGAGGGGGCGCTGGAGGAAGCGGGCAGCCTCGACGAGTTTGCCAGCCTGGTCGGCGAGCTTTCCATCTACCTCAACCGCATCGACTACTGGATCGATCTGCACATCCCCTGGGCCGCCTTTGGCCGCGTCTTTGAGGAACTAGGCCCGTGACGACCCCCGCCTGCGCCCTAGCCAGCACCCAGACAGGCTACTTGGGCAGTTGTATGCTGCCCCCACCGCCGGAAAGCCGGACGGGCTCGAACACATAGGGTGACGCGTTACCGCGGGGATCAGGGGTCGGAACCAGGTCCGCCCCTGGCGCGTTCGAGCGCAGGCCCTCCCCAGCATCGAGAGCATCAGCACTGAGCCCTGCCTCATAGGCAGATCCAACCAGCTGTACGACGAGCACGCTGATTAGAGCGACGATCAACACCACCAAGAATAACCTATGCCCAGACCTCGCAGTGGCTCGCTCGGATTGGTCCCTCGGCGGTTCGGCAGAGATCCGCTTGGGGTATGTGCCCGCATTCTCCAACTCTAGGTTGACGTACATCTCGATCCCTCCTGTCGGCGCTCCAACCTTCACGTTGACATCGTGTAGGCATCATATCAAGCTCGCGTTCGAGGAAAGATCAAAGATCGTTCAGAGATCGTAAAAGTGGGCAGGCCTGAGGCAGGTTGCGGGATTCTTGGGCCGGGCAGGGTGTCCCAGCGAGATGAACAGCAAACGCCCCCTCCTCTGGGAAGGGGGCGCGCTAGTGATGAGCGTTGGCTGGACTGTGTTCAGCCCTCGACCGCTTCTTCAACCTCTTTCAACGCTTCGTCGGCGCTCTCCAGGGTGGTTTCCTGGGCATCGAGCCTGGCCTCCTGGACGATGGCCTGGATCTCGGATTTCAGCCTCGAGATCTCGTCGCCAATTTGCTTTCTCTGTTCGGTGAAAAGCTCTTCGGCTCGCTCGGGGGGCAACAGCGCCACGGCCAAGTGGCGTTCGCCCTCACCCTCATCCTCAACCAGGTCCAGGAAGGGCATCTTGCCCGTGATGAGGCGAACCCCGGCGACGATGGCGGCGATAGCCGCCACCGGCACCATGGCCCCCACCACAAAACCGGCCAGCAGGTTATAGGGGATGGACAGGATTTCGACAATCAGTTTCAAGATCGGGAACCCAGAGTCCTTCTGACTAGTCATGTTCCTCACCTCCCGCAGCTTCCGCCTGTTGGGCCATCCTGGCCTTATCCACCTGCTCGCGGACCAGGGCAACGACCTCGTCACTGGTCAGAAGCGTCATCTCGGTCTTGCCTTCAGCCATCTTGGCTGCAGGGAACTTGCCGGTGAATAGGTAGGTGAGGGCAACAGTGCCAGCGGCCGCCACGGTGACCAGGCCCATGGCCAGCCCAAAGTAGAACGCGATTTGCCTGAGAAATCTCATACGGGGACCTCCTTTCGGCATGTAATTTTCATTATCCGATATAAGTATAATCCAAAGTCGCGGGGACTGCAAGTTCTAATGAAACTCTAACACAGATCTAGCGTTGATCTAACGATCGGCCCGTACAATAGAGGAGCACTGTAGAAGGGAGTGCGGGAGGCTATGCGTCGTTCGATCTGTAAAACGTGTGGCATTGTCATTCGCTGGCAGCCCACCATCGTAGACGGAAAGGAATACTGCTGCTTTGGTTGTGCCCAGGGCGGTCCCTGCGAGTGTGACTATGAGAACCTTCCGGAGCCAGACGAGGTCAATGCGTTGGTTCTAAGGACTGCTCTGCACTCCCCGCAGGCTGATGACGACTGACCCGGGTGTCAGACTAGCGTCAGCCCCTGGTCGTGTGGCGACTTGAATTTCACGTCGCACTTGTGATACAATAGGCCCGACGTAAACAGAGCGCAGCGCACACGAAGGCTCTGTAACAATGGTTGAGGTGGAAAGAGATGTTCATCTGGGATCCGAGATATTTGATCTTTGCGTTGCCCGCCCTACTGCTGGCGTTCTATGCCCAGTGGCGGGTTCGCTCGACCTATTCTGAATACAGCCGCAAGCCGAACAATCGAGGCATCAGCGGCTCAGAAGCGGGGCGCATTCTGTTGCGCAGTGCTGGCCTCGATCAGATTCGCGTCGAAGAAACCCCGGGCCAGTTGAGTGACCACTATGACCCCCGCAAGAACGTACTTCGCCTCTCCAAAGGGGTCGCTCAGAGCCGCTCGGTCGCAGCGCTGGGCATCGTGGCCCACGAGGTAGGCCATGCCATGCAGGACGCCGCCAATTACACGCCTCTGCGCGTGCGCTCGGGCCTGGTGCCCATTGTGAACATCGGCTCCTGGTTGGGGCCGATCATCTTCCTGGCAGGGCTGTTCCTATCGGGATTCACGGGCAGCACGACGATCGCCTACATCGGGCTGTTCCTGTTCGCCGGTACGGTCGTCTTTGCCCTCATCACCCTGCCGGTAGAGTTTAATGCCAGCAAGCGGGCGCTGAACCTGTTGCGCTCGTACCAGCTGGCCGATGGCCGGGAGTTACAGGGCGCAAAGAAGGTCCTGGATGCCGCCGCCCTGACCTACGTGGCTGCGCTGGCCCAGGCGCTCTCGACGCTACTCTACTACGTCTTCCTGTTGACAGGCTTCTCCCGGAGGGACTAGCCACAGAACCTGGACATCACGGGGCTGGGTAAGTCACCCAGCCCCGTTTTCAGTGTGACTAACATCAGCACAAACCTCGCCTGGCAGGTTCTGCCGGCATGCCTAGCCTGCGCCGCGTCACTGCCCCTCATATAGAGCCTGGATGACAGGGATCCGGGCAACCGCCACGGCCGGCAGCGCAGCGCCTGCCACGGCCAGGGGTGGCCAGGCCAATAGGCCAGCGCTGCCAGCGGTCCGTGGAGCGCGC
>Ga0316577_10000103_pt1 | contig 23626 bp, 20 predicted proteins | sample S5NA_FD_203073 | JGI IMG/M metagenome (GOLD analysis project Ga0316577, IMG submission 203073) | Rhizosphere microbial communities from salt marsh grasses in Alabama, United States - S5-7_050615r2r1 | ecosystem: Host-associated > Plants > Roots > Rhizosphere | place: USA: Alabama | collected... | reverse complement strand
AGGAACTCTCTCATTCCCAGCCCAGCCATGGCCATCTGGGCATCGAAGACCTTCCCCCCGACCCCCCCTGCAACCCCCACCAGAATCGGAGTGCCCACGGCACCGAAGGTCACCGCGGTGCTCTGGATCATCATCCCGATCATCACCGCGGCGGCCGCCGGGAATCCCATGGCGACCATGAGGGGGGCGCACACCGCCGCCGGCGTCCCGAAGCCGCTGGCTCCCTCGATGAACGAGCCGAAGAGCCATCCCAGGAGGACGATCTGCACCCGACGATCATCGCTGATGGCGTGAAAGGACCGGCGGATGGCCCCCACACCCCCGGACCTCTCCAGGGCATTCAGGAGGAGGAGGGCCCCGAAGATGATGAAGAGGAGATCGAAGGTCAGAAAGAGCCCCTGGATGGAGGCGGCCAACACCCGGACCCAGGCCATCTGCCAGAATCCCACTCCCACGACAACGGCGGCTACATAGACGGCCGGCATCGCCCACTTCGCGGGGATGCGGAACCCCACCAGAAGGATACCGGCCAGGAGAATGGGAAGGAGGGCCAGAAACGCCTGGGTACCGAGAGAGATTTCCACGGACGACCTCCGTCTGATGAGTGAGCGGCCCGGCAACGTCCCGTCCCGGGGGTCTGGCGGCAAGGGCCTCCGCGGTGCGCCGCAGCAGGGGTGCGTCCACGCATCCCCGGCTCTGAAGACTAGGGCTCCATCTCCATCACGGCGGATCTGGTCACATCGCCCGGTTTGATGCTCTCCTCCGCCCACCGCCCCACGATCCACGCCACTGCCAGGGACCCAACACCCACCACGTAGAAGGGAACCCGGAAGTCCAGGTAACCCCCGAGGGCGCCGGCGATCAAGGGGCCGACACCCATCCCGAGCCCGAACCCCATGCTCACGAAGCTCATCTCCCGCCCTTCACCCCCCTTCCTCGCCAGGTCGCCGGCGAGGGCGAATGCCGGTGCGGCGATGCACGCCGTGATCACCCCCTGGAGGAGCCTGAGGTTGATGAGCTGCACCGTCGTTCCGACGTAGCCGAAGAGGATCGTCATGGGACACAGAGCGATGAGCCCCCCCACGATGAGCTTCTTCCGCCCGATCCGGTCCGACAACCGGCCCACGGGGATCTGGACGAGAAGCCGGGCGAAGGTGAGGGCGCTGAAGGCGACTCCGAATCCCAGGGCGGTCTGGGAGAGGCGCTCGTTGAACTCGTTCTCCAGGGCGGAGATCATGGAGAGGGAACTGGCCATGACGACGGTGCTGGCCATGAGCAACAGGCTCGTGGCGGTCGGGGCCAGCGAGGTCGGGGAACCCTCCCCCTTCCGGGCTCGTGAGGACTTCGGCTCCGGCTGCACGTCTGGAAGGTCGTGCACCGTGAACTGAACCAGGAGGATGGCGACGGCGAGGAAGGCCGCCCCTGTAAGGAAGGCCGCGTTGAATCCGACGTAGACGTGGAGGAACCCGGCAAGGAGAGGACCGGTTGCGAACCCCATCATCCTGAAGGTGCTGTAGACCCCCATGGCGTTTCCCCGGGTCCGCTTTTCGGTTACCCCGGAGATGAGGGCCAGCACCGACGGGATGATCATGGCCACGCCGAGTCCCTGGAGGCAGCGAAGGGCGACGATCCAGACGTAGCGGTGGGCGAAGATGAACCCCAGCGTCGCCCCCGTCATGAGAAACAGCCCCGCCAGGATGAACGGCTTACGCTTCCCGACCCGGTCCGTGGCGAGGCCTGCGAACGGCTGGGCGAAGGCGACGAGGAAGCCGTAGAGGGAGATGACCAGGCCCACCTGGGCCGCGGTGGGGAGGTTGAGCCAAGTGGACGGTTCCTCGGCGATGTAGAGGGGGAGGAGGACGATGAGAAGACTGTTTCCCAGGGCATCGGCCATCCGGGCAAAGGAGAGGGCCAGGACCTGGGGTTCGGTGCGGAGAAGGCGGGCGACGGGTCGGAGCATGGGGTCAGGGTTCTTCCTCAACCAGAATCACCCAGAGGTTCCGGGGACCGTGCACCCCCTCCACCCTGGTGAGCTCGATGTCGGAGGTAGCGGACGGACCCGAGACCAGGGTCAGGGGCGTCCCTCGGGCCGCCATCCCTTCGCCCATAGCCCTCACGGCCTCCGGAACCGTCTCCACCACCTGATCACCGAACACCACACAGACGTGGAAGTCGGGAAGGAGGGTGAGGGCCCTCCGCCCTTGGGCCGGCCCGGAGTCGAGCACCACCGTTCCCGTCTCGGCGATGGCAAGAGCGCACCCCGTCAGGACGGCCTCGCAGGAAGCCACGGCGTCGTTGGTGCTGGCTTGTTGACCGACTCCGTCCCTCAACACCTCCACCTTGCCCGGTCCGAGGCCCTCCAACCAGCGCTCCGGGAGGCCTGTCGGGGTCACCAGGCGCCGGACTTCCCTGCTCCGGAGGGCCGCAGCCACCGCTTCGGACAGGTCGGACGGGTGAGCCCGGCTCACCGTGGCCCGATAGTCGGACACCCTGTCAACGAAGCGTTCCAGGATCTGCTCTCTGGATCCGGAGCCCGCCGTCCGGTAATCCCAGGAGATCGCCGCATCATTCCCGGTGTGGGCGTTCCTTCCCGTCTCGGTCCCGATTCGGCTCCGGATACGAGCCAGGATCACGTCCTTCCCCGACCCGGTCATGAGGACCGATCCCCCCGGTGATCCCACCAATCCCTGAAGCTCTCCTCCGGGAGGGCCTGGAGATCCCGTCCGCGGGTCCACCCCGATGCGTACCCCGGCAATCCACGGATCCACCCGTGGCGAAGGAAGAGCGTCTGGACGCCCCTCCCGAGCCGGAGGGCCATCCGGTATCGACGACTCGAGCCGAGGACCCATCCCAGAAGGCGCATGAGCCAGCGTTCCTGGAAGGAGGAAGCACCGAATCCGGTGCGGGCCCGACGCAAGGGGTTCCGACTCCCCTCCACCATCTTTCCCCTCAGGTGAAGGAGAATCCGGGGAATCTCGATCTTCACCGGACACACGTCGGCGCAGGCTCCGCAGAGGGTGGAGGCGAAGGGGAGGGAGTCGTGGCACCCGGGGCCCAAGAGCTGCGGTGTGAGAATGGACCCTATGGGGCCCGGGTAGGTGGCGTTGTAGGCGTGTCCTCCCACCCGCTCGTAGACAGGGCAGATGTTCAGGCAGGCGCTGCACCGGATGCAGTGGAGGGCCTGGCGCCCCAGGGGGTCCTCCAGGACCCGGGTCCGGCCGTTGTCCAGCAGGACGAGGTGGAACTCGGTGGGCCCGTCCCCGGGGGTCACCCCCGTCCAGAGGGTGGTGTAGGGGTTCATCCGCTCGCCGGTGGCGGAGCGGGGGAGGAGCTGGAGGAACACCTCCAGGTCCTGGAAGGTGGGCAGGACCTTCTCGATCCCCATCAGGGTGATGAGCATCCGGGGAAGCGTGAGGCACATGCGGCCATTCCCCTCCGACTCCACTACCCCCACGGTCCCGGTCTCCGCGATGGCGAAGTTCGCCCCGCTGATGGCGACCTCCGCCTCCAGGAACTTCTCCCTCAGGTGCAGCCGGGCCGCTTCTGCCAGCTCTGCAGGGTCGTCGGTGAGGTGGGGCAGGGAGAGCGTCTCCCTGAACAGATCCCGGATCTGCGTGCGGTTCTTGTGGATGGCGGGCACGAGGAAATGGGAGGATCGCTCCCCGGCCATCTGGATGATGAGCTCCGCCAGGTCCGTTTCCACCGCCTGGATTCCCCTGGCTGCCAACGCCTCATTCAGCCCCACCTCGTCGGTGGTGAGGGACTTGACCTTCACGACCTCCATGACCCCTGTGGCGGAAACGAGGCCGGAGATGATGGCGTTGGCCTCGTCAGCGTCCCGGGCCCAGTGCACGACGCCTCCGGCCTCGGTCACGGCGGCTTCGAGCTGGAGCAGATACCGGTCCAGCCGCGCCATGACATCCTCTTTCGTCCGCCGGGCCACCTCCCGCAGCGCCTCCCAGTCCGGCATCTCCTCCGTCACCGCTGCTCTCTTGGCCCGTATGGCGGTGGTCGCCCTTCCCAGGTTTCGTCTCAGCTGCCTATCGGCCAACGCGGCCGGGGCGGACGCCGGGAAGGTGGGCAGGGCCTTCCCCCGCCTCATCGGACCCCACCCTCCTTCCGGGAAGCCAGGATCTCCGCCAGGTGCATCACTCGAATCCCCCCACCCAATGGCAGAACGTTCCCCCGGGTCCCGCTCCCCTCCCACAGGACCCCCATCCGCCGCATCCCCCCGGCCAGGTGCATGAGACAGGAATTGTCCACCGCCGTGAGGACTTCGGCGCCACTCTCCCGGATCGAACGAATCTTGTCTTCCATCATGGCCAGGGAGGTGTGGGAGTTCTTCGCGGCGAAGGTGCCTCCGAACCCGCAGCACTCCTCTGCCTTCGGAAGGGGAAGGACCTCCAGCCCCTCCACCGCTCCCAGGAGCCTGAGGGGAGCATCCCCGACGTGAATGGAGCGAACGGAATGACAGGTGGGGTGAAAGGTCACCGCGTGGGGGAAGAAGGCTCCGAGCTCCTCCACCTCCAGCACCCCGGTGAGGAACTCGCTCAGCTCGAAGGTCCTCCGGGCCAGAGCATCGATCTGTTCCTGCAACTCGGGTTCACCCGATACACTGGCCAGCTCGGGATACTGTTCCCTGACCATGGCCACGCAGGACGCGGAAGGAGCCACCATGACCTCCGCACCCTCGAACACGGAGAGAAACCGCCGAAGCAGCAGCCTGGCTTCCCGTCGGAAGCCTGTGTTGAAGTGGATCTGCCCACAGCAGGTCTGGTCTCCCGGGAACTCCACCACATGCCCCAACCTCTCCAGGATCCGGACTGTGGCAACCCCGGTTCCCGGAAAGAGGGCGTCGTTGAAGCAGGGCATGAAGAGGGCGACACGCATGCTCCGGAAGCTACGGCGCTCCGAACTTCGTGTCGATCTGCCTTTGGTGAAGGAAAGAACGGAGTGGGGCTTCCGACTCAGAGCCTCCCGCTGGCCAGGTCAGATCCTCACCGCCCCAACCTGGGAGGCCGGCAAGAAAAGTCTTGACTCCATGGGAAAATTGTACTAGTTAACCATAACAATGGTACACTAGCACTTTTCTGAAGACGATGCCGTGGAAATCTCCATCGACCAGAAGAGCGGGGTCCCTCTTTACAGGCAGATCATCGAGTCCGTGAAGTTTGCCATCGCCAGAGGCGAGCTCGGACCCGGAGACAGGCTACCCACCGTCCGGCAGCTGGCAGTGGATCTGGAGGTGAATCCGAACACCGTGATTCGAGCCTACAGGGAGATGGAGATTCAGGGCACTCTGGACACACAGCAGGGCTCGGGGACCTTCGTCACCGGGCAAAGCCCAGAGGTGGATGCTCTGGAGCGGCAGCGGATGCTGGACCAGATCCTGACCGAGCTCCTGGCCCGGGCTTCCGATTACGGCTTCACCCTGGAGGAAGTCCTGGACGGACTCCGCCATCTGAAGGAGGAATGAGCATGTCTCGAACGTCTGGAACGGCCCGTGGAGGATCGCTATTCCCCGTTTCCTTTGAGCGATTCGCGACTTCAAGCCGGGCAGATTTCCGCTTCTCACCCCTTAACGCGCTCCTCCTGGTGGCGTTCCTGGTGGCCGGCCTCGCCGTGCACCTGAACCGTCACGAGTTCACCATCGAGGCCGTGACATTCTCCCTGGGCTCGGCGCTGGTCCTCGCCGTCCTGCTGCGGTGGGCACAGGTGTGGGAGGCCGTCGTCGTCCTCGGCACTGCCACCTGCCTTACCCTCTTCCTCGAGCTCCGTCCGGACAGCGAGATCCTCCTGTTGTCGGTGGTTCTCGCCCTGATCGTCTCCCCTTCCATACAGATCGCCTACCAGTGGGAGCGGGCAGTACTTCTTCGGTTCGGGAGGTTCAGGGGCCTTCGCAAGTCGGGCCTGTTCATGGTTGTGCCGGTGATCGACAAGGTGGCCCAATTCGTGGACCAGAGGATCCGGGTCACCGACTTCAGCGCCGAGACCACGCTCACCGCGGATACCGTCCCCGTCAACGTGGACGCCATCGCGTTCTGGATGGTATGGGATGCGGAGAAAGCCGTGCTGGAGGTGGAGGAGTTCGCTTCGGCGGTGGTCATGGCAGCCCAGACCTCTCTCCGGAACGCCATCGGAAAGAACGACCTCTCGGTGCTGCTGTCCGAGCGGGACCGATTGGGGCATGAGATCCAGCAGACGCTGTCTCAGAAGACCAACGCCTGGGGGATCACCATCGAGGCGGTGGAGATCCGGGACATCATCATCCCCAAGGGCCTGGAAGACGCCATGTCCCGCCAGGCCCAGGCGGAGCGGGAGCGTCAGAGCCGCATCATTCTAGGCACGGCCGAGACGGAGATTGCAGAGAAGTTCGCCAAGGCATCCGAACACTACACGAACAACAGCGTCGCCCTCCACCTTCGAGCGATGAACATGGTCTACGAAGGACTCCGGCAGAAAGGCTCCATGATCATCGTGCCCTCCACTGCGGTGGAGACCATGGGCCTGGGTGCCCTGGGAGGTCTGACGGCGTTCGGGAAGGAGGACCACCATGTTCTTGATCCCCATCCGCGTACCTCCGACGGTGCCGATCTTGCTCCTGGCACCGGTGATCCTGCGGATTAGGGCCGAGGCCGACGAGTCCTTGCGGGGGGAGCCCAGACCGGACGGGCAGGACGCCGAACCGGATCGGGGGCTCCTTGTACCCACCTCGCATCCATCTCCCGGGAAATCATAGCACGCGCGGGTCAGGAGGGAAGCGACACGAGGGAAACTCTTGACCCAGGCCCCCCGAGACGGGTCGCTAGGGCTCCCCGAACTTCGTGTCGATCTGGATTCCGCAGCGTTCGAGGAAGGGAGTCGGGAGCTCCCCACCGGCGAAGATTAAGAGGTGGTCGTTGGGGAGGGGGGTTGCGTTCCCACCCCCGTCGGAAGAAGTGTGACGGAGGACGGCCGCACCTTTGCGGTTCTCTATCACCTCCGTGGACCATAGAAGTGAGACCTGGCCCCTCTCCTCGGCTTCCACGATGCGATCCCGGTTCTTCGGTTTGATCCGCGAGAAGCGATCTCGGCGGTACGACAATCTGACCTCGTTCCCGGGCTGCTCGGAGAGGGCCAACGCCGCCTCCACAGCGGAATCTCCACCGCCCACCACCAGGAGCCGGTCTCCCTGGTAGGCCTCCGGCTCCCGGAGAGAGTACGCCACGTTCGGGAGATCTTCACCCGGAATACCCAGCTTCCGGGGAACCCCGCGTCGGCCAATGGCGAGAATCACCCGTTGGGTCAGGTGCTCCCTGGAATCGCTGACGACCCTGAACCCGCCTTCCGGCAACCGCTCCACCCCCCTCACCGTGACTCCTGTCTCCACCTGGAGCCCCACCTCCTTCACCGCGTCTTCCCAGACGCCGATGAGCTCTTCCTTCAGGATCTCCTTTGCGCCCACCCTCCCCACGCCGGGGATCTTCAGAGGTTCGGTCATCACCAGCTTCTTCCTGGGGTAATGCCGAACGGTGCCTCCCACCTCCTCCCGCTCCAACACGGCCATCCGCAGCCCACGGGCATGAGCGGTGAGAGCTGCGGAAAGGCCCGCGGGACCGCACCCTACGATGACGACGTCGAGGAGGTCATCCCTTCCTGCGCCTCCCGCCCGGGTGAGACCCTCCACGCATTGGCGCCCCTGCTCGAACGCGTTCCGGATCAGCCCCATCCCCCCCAGCTCACCCACCACGTAGATGCCCGGAACGTTGGTCTGGAAGTCGGCCAGGATCCTGGGAATGTCCACCCCCCGTGTCTCGGTCCCGAAGACCAGTTGAATGGCATCGACGGGGCAGGATCGCTCACAGAGGCCGTGCCCGATGCAGTTCGCCGGGCTCACCGTCACCGCCTGGCCCGTGCGAATGCCGAGGATATCCTGCTCCGGACAGGCGAGGATGCAGCTCCCGGTACCGATGCAGCGCTCCGGGTCCACCACGGGGTGGAGGGAAGCCGGCTCGTCCAATCCGTAAGCCCGGGCCCGTTCCTCCGCTTCCTCCGTCTGTCGCTCCTTCGCCCGGTGGTGGAAAAAGAAGGGTAGGACCGCCAGGAGGCTCAAGCCGAGCCCGATTCCCCAGACCAAAAGGGTGTCGGACCCCATCAAAACCCCTTCCAGATGGACGCGAAAAGACGGTTGCTGGAGAGGTCACCGCCCCACTGGGTGCTCCCCTGGAGTCTCAGGTAGGCTCCTCCACCCATGGGAATGGTGAGGCTCGCGTCGCCGAAATGAGTGGTGATCTCCTCGGATCGAATCGTGGTCCGATAGAAGCGGTAGGCTCCCCGAAGGGCGGCTCGCCCCACGGACAGTCTCACCTCGGGAGCGAGAAAGAGAGAGACATCCTCCCCCCGGGACCAGTGGCTTGCCGACCCGCCGACACCCAATCCGGGGAGGAAAGTCCTGGTGAGGTAGAAGGAACCGGATAAGGTCCGGCCACCCTCTCCCTCCTCGGGGCGGTCAAGGGAGAGGTCCACGGAGCCTCCACCCACCCGCCCCCAGTAGGACAGTCCGATACGCCCTCGGTTCTCCAGGGGCCCCAGGGGTGCATCCTGGGTCCAAAGTGGAACATACCGCCACCTGCGCCAACCGCCGAAAGCCTCCACCCCCCCCACCAGAGCCAGAGAGCCTTCCAGCTGGATCCTGGTGAGGTTCCACTCCGATCCGGACGGATCCCTGTCCACCTCCAGGCGTTGGCGTAGCCATGCTCTCCCCACGCGGACCCTCTGGGAAAGGCCCACCGCCGTTCTGTCCCGCAGCCCGTCCCGGGGCCGGATCCCCAGGAAGGTCAAGGAACCCGAATAGTCCAGAGTCTCCCCTCCGACATCGAAATCCAGGAAACCCGACATCTTCGGACGATCGCTGCCGAAGCCTTCGTTGGACCACCGGGGCTCGAAGCCTACTGCGACCCCGGCCCCCAGGGCATCCGGCCCGACCCGGAGGAGGAGCCCGTCCCAGAATCCCGAGAGGTCATCAAAGGGGGAATAGAAACGGCCGAGATGAAGCTCCAGCGGCACCTGCTGGAATCGCTTCTCCAGGTCCAGTTGGTAGATTCGGGTGGAGGTGACAGGCTGCACGATGGAGTCGGAGCTCATTCTGTGACTCACCCGGATTCCGGTTCCCAGGCTGAACCCCCCGGGGAGGTTCCTCCCCTGGGCCTGGAGACGGAACGTGGGGGTCGAGAAGGTCCGGGCCGACTCGGCCTGGGCGTCCTCCCCCCACCGCGTCACAGTTCTGAAGCTCTCGTAATCCGCCGACACCCGCCCGTGGAAGATGGTCGGTCCCCGTTCGGCATCGGACGCTCCTCTCGCTACCCCCGGTCCGGCGCCTGCCTCCGTCCCAAGCACCTCGGAAAGCGTGTCTGCCTCACTGATTTCTCTCACCCGGTCCAGCGGAAGCCCAACGTAGAGCTGGCTCCCCCGCTCCACCGGGAAGGGCTCACCCAGGATGTTCGCCACCGACCTCCTGCTGGTCGCGGAGACGATGAGGAAGAACCCCAGGCGTAGGGCCCCTTCCTCCTCCCCGTCGTATACCGACACGGTGTCCGACGGACGGACACCGTGATCAGTGCCTACGGCGAGATAGAGGTCGGAGCCTGCAACGTAGTCCACGACGGCCAGGACCCTGGCTTCCGGTACCTCCTGGGCGGTGAGAGCACGGGCGCCTCCGGCTACGCCTCCCACCACCCCTGCCAGGCTGGCCGCATACAAGAACCCTGCAGAGAACCCTCTGCTCCCCGTCATCCCCCCGACCTCCCCGTCGGGTGGCACGCCAGGCACTGGCCGCTCTCGTAGATGTAGTCTCCTACCTCAGAATGGTCCTGGTCCGTCTGGGTCTTGTTGTGCTCGTGGCAAGTCAGGCAGGAGAAGATCCGCAGGTCCTCGGGAACCGTGTGGCAGTTGGAGCAGTCGGTCCACTGCCCCTGGTGGGAACCCGTGTAGATGGGGAAGAAAGCGCCGTCGTGATCGAACTCCGCGCCATCCCAGGTGGTCACCAGGTGGCAGCTCAGGCAGGTCGTGGGGTATCCACTCCCGCTGTGCTCACGCTGGAAATCCCCCTGATGGCAGGCGAGGCAGTCCTCCGGATCCGACGGGGAGAAGATGGACTCCATGCTGGGCTCGATATGGCAAGAAGAGCAGGCCAGCTGGTCGTGGTTCCCCACGAGCACAAAGCCGCCGGACAGGGTCTCGTGATCAGCATGGACTCCCTCCCAGCTGGACACCGTGTGGCAGGTCAGGCAAGTGGTCGGGTAGCCGCTCCCGGAATGCTCCCGCTGGTAGTCGGCCTGATGGCAGCTCACGCAGTCGTCGGGGCCCGAAGGCTCGAAGAGAGTGCCGCTCCCGTCCGCAGTATGACAGCTGCCGCACGCCAGCCCATCGTGGGCACCCTCCAGGACGAAACCGCCCGAGAGGGCTCCGTGATCCCCCTCCGCGCCCTCCCAGCTGGAAACGGTGTGACAGGTGATGCAGGTCGTCGGGTAGCCGCTCCCAGCATGCTCCCGCTGGTAGTCCGCCTGATGACAAGACACGCAGTCCTGGGGCCCCCCTGGACTGAAGAAGCTCTCACCTCCTTCGGGCGCGTGACAGTCGGTACATGCCAGATCCTGGTGTGCCCCTTCCAGCGCAAACCCTCCGGAGAGGGCCGCGTGGTCGTCTTCCGCGCCCTCCCAGCTCGAGGGGGAATGGCACAGGGTGCAGGTCGTCGGATACCCACTCCCCCCGTGCTCCCGCTGGTAATCGGCCTGGTGACAGGAGACGCAATCCTCGGGACCCGAGGGAGAGGTGAAGCGGAGACCTCCGCCAGACAGGTGGCAACTTGTGCATGGAAGCCCCTGGTGGACCCCCTGGAGCCGGAATCCTCCGGAGAAGGTTTCGTGGTCGAAGGACCCGACCTCTTTCCAGGACCGGGAGGAGTGGCAAGCCAGACAATTTCCGGGAAAGCCAAGGGTGACATGATCCACCAGCTTGGGCGCCTCGAATTCCTCCCGGTGGCATGCCATGCAGTCGGCGGGAATGGGGGAGAAGGCCCCTCCCCGGTCGCTGGAGTGACAGGCCTCGCAGGACAGCTGCAAGTGTGCCCCCTCCAACGGAAAGCCCGTGGTCTGGTGGACGCGGACCCCGGATACGGCCGTGAAGCTCTCGGGGGTGTGGCACCCCGAGCAGTCGGCTGACAGGGCGCCCTGGTGGACATCCAGGTGGCAGCTCCCACACTCGTTGGGAGCCACCGTCATGGCGCTGAACCGAAGGTCCTGATGGCAGGACGCGCAGGGCACATCCCCGTGCCCGCCTAGCAGCGCGAAGCCGGTAACCTCTCCGTGGTCGAAGGAGCGCTGGGGGTCCAGTGGGGACCAGCCCTGAGTGCTGTGGCAGTCCGCGCAGCCGATTCCTTCCGGAAGGGGCCCGTGAGGGAAGACGTCTTCCGCACCCTGCGCTCGTATCCCGGCTGGAGCCAGCTCCACCGCCAGAACGACGCACACCAGGGTGAGCCCCCGTCCCGCCATCACTGCCCTCCTCGGTGGCACGTGATGCAGGTGAAGTCCAGAGGCCGATAGATCACCATCCTGCCTCCCGCCTCCCCGGCACGGTCCGACGGACGGTGACACTGGTCGCAGGCCACCTCCCGGTGCGCTCCGTCCAGGGCGAACCGAGCTTGAGAGTGGTCGAAGTCCGGGATCTCGAAGGAGCGGATCGAGTGGCATTCGCTGCATTCCCGACCGAGGAACTGGTCCCCGTGGGGCTGGGTGGGCCCGTGACAGACCGTACACTCCGGAATCCACCGTTGAACTTCGGCTCTGTCATGATCGAAGGCCTCCATGAGAAAGGACCCGGTGTCGTGGCACGTTTCGCACGGCGTATTCCCGAAGACCCCCTCATGGGGATCATCTGATCCGTGACAGGTCCCACAGTCGTCCGCACCCTGGATCCGGAACTCCCACCTCGGTTCCCCCGGATCCCCTGATTCGTGACAGGCCGAGCAGGGGGTCACCCGGTGGGCGCCGGTCAGAGAGTAGGTGCTCTCCCGGTCATGACGCTCCAGCCCGAACTCGGTGGGAGACCAGGCCTCCCCGGTGTGGCAGTCGTCGCACCCCGTCTCTTCGAAGGCTCCTGCGTGCGGGTCGGTGTGACAGGACCTGCACTCGGCGTAGCGCGGCCGAGGGTAGGCTCGGATTCCCACTTCACCACTCGGGAAGGTGATGTGTGTGCCGGGGGCGGTGGATGCCGGATCATGGCAGCTTCCGCACCGGGCTTTCTCGTGAGCTCCCTCGAGTGGGAATCGCGTGCCCCGGTGATCGAAGGCACCTTCCACCGTGCTCCTTGGAATCCGACTCCACCCTCCCGGCTCGTGGCACCCGGAGCACGGGCCCGACAATCTCCCCCGGTGGGGGTCCTGGTGGCACGACCGGCAGTCCGACGCGTCCACCGGGCGATAGAGGATAGTGTTGCCTTCGAAGTTGGCTTCCCCCCCGCTGTGGCAAGCGCCACACTCGACTTCCCGATGACGACCCTCCAGGGGATAGGCAGCCCTCGAATGATCGAACTCCTCCGCGCCCTCCCATCCCTCCTCATTGTGACACCCCGTGCATCGCTGATCTCCGAACTGGCTCCCATGAGGATCGTCTCCGTCATGACAGATCGCACACTCCGTGCCCAGCCCCAGGAAGGTCCGGTCCAACGCGCCTCCAGCTCCTTTGAAATCCAGGACTTTCCGGGAAAGAATGAGCTCCCGCCTGTGACAGGATCGGCAGTCTGCCTCCCCGTGTTGCCCCCGAAGGGTGTATCCCGTCGAGTCATGATCGAAGGACTCTGCATCGAAATGCATCACCCGGAAATTTTTTCCTAGATGTTCCTTATGGCATTTTCCGCAATCGGTCTCCACGAGTGTTCCATGGTAGCCCTCCCCCTCCTGTATCCTCATGGCCACCGGCTCATGACAGCTCAAGCAACGGTTCCGGTCGATCCCTCGCGTTCGTAGCTGGTGGCATTGGGTGCAGTTCCCCAGGCCTTCCAGGTGGGCGTGGGCCTCGGAAAGCTTCCCTGGAGAGAGCACCTGCGCCGGAGCGTGTGCCGGAGAGAGCGCCAGGAAGAGAAGTCCGGCAGCGACCCGCAGATCTCTATAAGACCCAGACATATCCGAACAGTATTGCCACCGTCACGTGGATGCCGAGGATGAGGAACATCACGATGGCGAGAGGGAGGTGGAAGACGTGCCAATACCGGAAGAGCCGTTGGAACGGGTGTAGCAGGGCGACCTGGAGGCCCCGACGACCCTCTTCCTGCAGGAGGCGAGCCAGCTCCTTTCTGGTTCCGGGGGATTCTCCGATCCCATCCAGGATCCCCTCCAGCTGCCGTTTCCCGCGTCGGTGCGCCACATCCCACCGGAGAGCCAGGAGTAGCGCGTGGAACGCCCCCTTGGGCCGCGGAGGACGGGCATTCTCGAGGAGTCGATCCACGACCCCCTCTCCGAGGCCGAACCTGGCCCGAATTCTCTCCCCCGCCTCTTCCCGGCGGGCTTCCAATGCTTCCAGGGTGAGAAAGTGGCCCTGGATCGTCTTGGGAATCCGGACGTAGACGTACCGTCCGAACACGCCGCTCGCCACCACGAGTACCATGCTCCAGAAGGCGATGGCCACCAGACCGCCAAAGCGGAGAGTCGTATGGAGCAGAACCAGGTACGGACCCAGTGTGCATAGGAAGATGTGGACCTGGAGCCAGCGTCGGAGCTTGCCCAGTCGCCCGAGGGCCAAGACCCGCTTGCGCAGAGCATATCCGGCGACCCCGATGATCATCATCCCCGCTCCGGCGACCCCGAATCCGTGGCCGACGACAGCGGAGGATGCGAATAGACCATGGCCCGGAACAAAGGGCCTCTCCTGAAGGGGGGTGGCATAGTAGGCCAGCCCTGGAAGCGTGGCAGGAACGGCGATGGCGACCCAGGCCACGGCGAGGATCAGGCGAAACATGGTTCCATGGGAAGCTCTCCGTTCAGCAGGAACGAGCGTCTCTTTTTCGGGCGGGATCCGATGCCAGCCGACGTCGGATCCAGAGGATTCGTGGCGGAGCCGCATTCTCCAGGAGGAGTAGCCATGCAGGATCCGGACCGGGCCTCATGCCCCAGCGCCCGGAAGAACCTGTGGCGGCTCGTCGGGGCCCATTGCGTTCGTCGGAGAGGAGGCTCCCCAAACCACGAATCGAGAAAGGAAGGGCACCGTGAGTGACGTCACAGGAGGACCTACCGAGACTCTGAACCCCGTGCCGGCTGCCGGATCGGGATTGCCCGAAAACTTGGCGGGCACTCTCGCCTACGTACTCGGCCCCATCACCGGCATCCTTTTCTTTATCCTCGACCGGCAACGGCCGTTCGTGCGCTTCCATGCCGTTCAATGTCTGGCGGTATGCGTGGCCATGGTCGCCCTGTCCGTCGCATTGATGATTCTAAGCACCGTTCTCGCTTTCATCCCCATTGTGGGTTGGCTCGTCGGACTCCTCCTCTCCATCGGTCTCAGCCTCGGTGGCTTCGCTCTCTGGATCTGGCTAATGCTCCAGGCCTATCAGGGAAAAGAGTGGGCTCTGCCGGGATTGGCGCCCCACGTTCGTCGCCTCGCCGAGGAGACGGGTGGCTCCGCTGGGACCTCCGGTACAGCAGATTGAGGCGGACGTATGGATCGCCAGGAGTCTATCCCCCAGGAATCCAGGAAGATCCCGCATGGTGCCAAGCTGTTGGTGGGGTGTCTGGGCATCGCCGCCCTGTTGATGGTACTCCTGGCCGTCGGCGTTGGGATTGGTGGTTTCGCCCTGAAACGAGGCGTGGAGTCGGCGTTCGGTGGGCTCGACGAACACAGGGACGCGACGGAGACATTGCGCCGCCTCGAGACGGAGCACCCTTTCGAGGTTCCCGCTGACGGCGTCGTGACCGAGGACCGCTTGGTTCGGTACCTGGCGGTGAACGACGCCGCCTGGGAGGAGCTGGCGAAATGGGCCGGAGAGATGGTACAACCCGGTGAGGGGAGTGGGGAGGATGGGCCACTGGGCCTTCGCCGGCTCGTTTCCGGAGCCAAGGCCCTCGCGGGGAGCACCCGCGCCCGGATCGTGCTGGCTGAGGCACTCGCCCGGGAGGGGATGTCGCTGGGCGAATTCACCTGGATTGGGGTGACCATGAGTCGAGCCGCGGACGCGGCAGATGGCTCACAAGACCCCCGAGGCGTGCCGAAAGCCAATCTCCATCTGGTCGAATCCTACGGTCCCAGAATTCCACGCCTCGGCCACGACCCTGCCGCGGAGACCCCCGGACGAGAGACGGTGCTGGCGGTCGCGATCCTCTGGGGCATGGCAGAGGTCCCCACCTGGCAGGCCATGGGCCTCGACTCCTTCCGGATCCCCGTATCCCGCTAGCCGCCTGTCGCCGGGGTCCGGGGATCCCGTCGGACCGCCCGCTGAGAAAAGCCCCCGCCGGGTTCCGGCCCCTCACCCCCCCTTGGTGTCGGACTTCCTGGCTTCTCTCTCACCCTCTCCAGACCCAGCAGGTGGGATCTTCCAGCGGCTTGATGCGCTGGAGGTGGCTGCCCTCGGTGCCGAGATCGTCCCCCTCCTGGACCAGGGCTGCGGCATTTCCTTCTTCGTCGACCTCGAAGTTCATCGTGAACGTGTGGAAGGATGAATGCTCGAACGAGGTATCCCCCGTGGACGTCAGGATCCACGGTGACACATCGGCCCACATCGGGGCGGCGACCAGATAGCCGTCACAGGTCTGGAAGATGTAGAGGTTCCTCGGCACCGGCTGGCGGTCCTGGCCATCGGGGTCCCCATATTCGCCGAAGAACCTGCTCAGATCGTCTCGGCTGGGGCCAAGATCAAGATCGGTGGGTTCCGTCTCCTGGGCCTCCGCCCTTCTCGCCTCGTCCCGCTGGGCAGCGTCGCGCTCCTGCTCCTCCCGTGCGGCGGCAGCCACGCCGGGCATGTACTTCGCGAGCTCCCCCTCCTGCAGGACGCTCACCATCCTGAAGACCGCTTCAGCGGCCGCTATCTCGTTCGCCTGAATCTGGGCGGCCGCCAGCATGGCCATCCCGTTCAGATCGATCTCGTAGCGGTCCGCTCGTGCAGGATAGATCTCGTTGAAGTGCCGTTCTGCAGCCTCGGGCCCATCCTTGCCGAGGACCCGACTGATCTCCTCGGAGAGGAGGGGTCTCTTCCCGTCCTGCGCAATCCCGGCGGAACCGGTTCCCAGGAGGAAGAGCGGCACCGCCGCCAGGGAAACCAGAAGGGTCGTCACCGGTCGCATCGAATACCTCCTATCCGGATCGGGCGTACTACCTCGGTACGTCCCTTCCAACGCAATCCGGAGCGAAATCCCGCCATCGGAGGCACGTGCCACTGGGAATGGAGTCGTCCTCGGGTCTCATAGCGCCCCGATCCACATCCTGAGGCTCTCCTCCTGTGCCCGGGTGGTCAGGAGGATCAGCACGTCCCCGGGTTCCACCCGCGTGTCGCCCCTGGGAACCATGGCCCTGTCCCCCCGCCTCAGGAGAACGATGAGCGTTTCTCTAGGCAGCGGGATCTCCCTGATCCGCCTCAGGCAAAGCTCCTCCTGCCCTTCCCGGACCTGCAGCTCCATCTGCACCGATTCGGATTTCGCTGAGATTCCCTCGTCCCCGGTCCTGTCGAGCAAGCGTTGGTGTTCGTCCGCCAACTCCTTGTACGCCCAGAGGAGCTCGTTTCGACGGAGCACTCCTGCGACTTTCCCCGGGTCGTCGTCCTCCACGACGGGAATCTGATGCACCGCCCGCTCGGAGAACCGCCGAAATGCGGTCCTCAACGGTTCACCCGGTGAGCAGGTGATAAGGGACCGGGTCATGATATCCCCGACCTTTGTGTCCTCGTCTCGTCCCACCACGATGGCGTCCTCGAGGTCTGTCTCCGTGACCATCCCCACGAGGGAGTCCGTGGAGTCCAAGACCAACCAGCTACGGGTCTTTCCGTTTCGGGCCAAATCCGCCAGCTCCTCGACGGGCATTTCGGAGAGGACCGTCTCGTACTCCATGGACATGGCATCGGTTACCAGGAGGAGGTCCAGCACGCCAAGCTCCTGCCGCGGCGCATTCAACGCCCCTTTTCGGCGGAGCTTGATGGAGTAGATGGAGTCCTGGAACAGGGACGAGGCCATGAGATAGGCCACCACCACAGCAAACATCAGAGGGAGGATGATGCGGTAGTTGTCCGTCATCTCGAAGAGGATGAGGATCCCGGTGATGGGGGCGTGAGCCGCAGCACCGAATAGGGCCGCCATCCCCACGAGGGCATAGGCTCCCGGGGGGGCGGTGATGCCGGGAAGGAGTTGGTTCACCCCTTTTCCGAAAGCTCCCCCCGCCATGGCCCCGATGAAGAGGGACGGTGCAAAGATTCCTCCAGAGCCCCCCGCCCCCAGGGTCATCGAGGTGGCCAGGATCTTGAGGAGGACCAGGACCAGCATGAACCCCAGGGCCATCTCCCCCCTGAGGGCTAGCTCCACACCTTCGTGCCCCACGCCGAAGAGGAGCTCGCTCCCGAAACATCCCATGGCCCCCACCCCCAAGCCACCCACGACAGCCTTGAGGGTCGGACTGACCTTCCAGGCCTCGAAGGAGTCCTCGAACCAGTAGACCGCCTGGACGTAGGCCAGGGCAATGAGACCGGTAAACACGCCCAGAGCCAGGTATAGAAGGAACTCCCACTCACTGAGGAGGGTGAAGGGCTCCACCAGCCGAAACGCGGGAGCATCCCCCAGCACAGCCTGCGATATGGCTGTCGCGGTCACGGAGGCAATCACCACCAGTCCGAAGGACCGGGCGGCGAAGCTTCCCAAAATGACCTCCATCGCGAACATCACGCCGGCGATGGGGGCGTTGAAGGTTGCCGCGATGGCGGAGGCGGAGCCGGCAGCCACCAGGATTCTCGTGTGGGACGGCCCCAGACCCAACACCTGACCCACGGTGCTCCCGAGGGAGGATCCGATCTGCACGATGGGGCCCTCCCGTCCCACGGACCCACCCGATCCGATGTTGAGCGCCGAGGCTACGGCCTTCACCGCAGCCACCCGTGCCCGGATCCGCCCGCCCAGCATATGTATGGCGTACTGGACCTCCGGAACTCCGTGCCCCTGGGCCTCCGGCGCCCATCGTCGCACCATCCACGACACCAACACCATCCCGAGAGCCGGCGCCAGGATCAGGTGAAGCCGACCCAGGCCTTGAAACCCGAAGCTTCCGATGAGCCGCTCGCCCTGATCGAAGAACGCCCATTGAACGGCACGGATCAGAAGGCGGAGGACGATGGCTCCTCCGGCGGCCAATGCCCCCACGGTGATGGCCATGGCCACCGGGGCAACGGTCTCGGAGCGTTGGAGGCGGGTACGAAGTCTGGTAAGGAGTGCGGCCGTCATGGTCCGGGAAGGGCATGGCCGGTTGGAGGTGAAAAGACGCGGGGGCAGGCCCCGGGGTATCTACCCCAGGGCCCGCCCCGAAAACACACCCCCTCGATCTTCCGAGCCGGGTTACTTCTTCCTGGCAGGTGCCTTCTTCGCCGGAGCAGCCTTCTTTGCCGCCGGCTTCTTCGCCGGAGCAGCTTTCTTCGCCGGGGCAGCCTTCTTCGCCGGGGCAGCCTTCTTCGCCGCCGGCTTCTTCGCCGGAGCAGCCTTCTTTGCTGCCGGCTTCTTCGCCGCGGTCTTCCTCGCCGGAGCAGCCTTCTTCGCCGCCGGCTTCTTCGCCGCTGCCTTCTTCGCCGGAGCAGCCTTCTTCGCCGGAGCAGCCTTCTTCGCCGCCGGCTTCTTCGCCGCGGTCTTCCTCGCCGGAGCAGCCTTCTTCGCCGCCGGCTTCTTCGCTGCGGCCTTCCTCGCCGGAGCGGCTTTCTTCGCCGCCGGCTTCTTTGCTGCGGGCTTCTTCGCCGGAGCGGCCTTCTTGGCTGCAGGCTTCTTCGTGGTGGCCATTTCGCGAGCTTCCCTTCCTTGTCCCGGGTCCATTTCTCCGGGTGGTGTGAACAAGAGGGTGCCCCGGTCAGGGCCCCGGTGACTCATGAACAGCTTTGCGATTTTGTAGACGCAAAAGGCACGCGGTCAGAACCAGCAATCATTCGCGTCGCAAGAAGCTATTCAAAAGCACAGTGGCATAACAAGACCTTTGTCTTTTTACCTCACCACTACAGGACCTCGAGACGGGCGAAGAGGGGTCTTCCCACTCCGCCTCCGTGGGCTACCAGACGACTCCGTAGTCGTCGCCATGATTGCTCGATCCACCCCAGAAGCTTCCGTGCTCCCAGTCGAAGAAGACCGCGTTGATGGGCCCGGAGGTTCTGTCCGAAAACGTCAGGGTGTACCCCATGGCCCTCAGCTCGTCCCGGACCCAAGGGGGGACCGACTCGTTCAGGAGCATTCTGCCAGGCTCGGACTCGTGCTGCGCGAAGGACCCGCGCATCTGGTAGCTGTTCATGTTCGGTGCTTCAGCTGCCTGCTGCACGTTCATTCCCCATTCCACCACGTTCAGAAAGAACTGAAGTAGATTCTGGTCCTGGCTGTCTCCGCCCTGGACGGCGAAGGAGAGGAAAGGTCTTCCATCCTTCATTGCCAGGCCCGGGGTCAGCGTCGCCCTCGGACGCTTCCCGGGCACGATCACGTTGAACGGATTGTCAGCCGGATCCAAGACGAAGCTCTGGGCTCGCTGGCTCAGCCCGACACCGGTCGTTCCTGCGATGACAGCGGGGACCCACCCACCGCTCGGGGTCACGGATACGACCCAACCCTCCTCGTCCGCTGCTTGAATGGAGGTCGTTCCAGCGTAGAAACTCCCGTCATAGAGATCCGCCCCCTGCAAAGGTTCGGCGTTCCCCGCAGGGTGGGCACTCGGGGCGGAGGATTCCTCCTGCCGGATCTCGCCCATGGTGTGCCCGGCGTCGTTCAGACTCCTTCTTTCCCCCGTCGTCGTCCACGTGCGCAGGTACTCTGTGAAGGGGTTGCTAGCGTCCATGAATGCATACGGGTCCCCGGGGCGAACGTCCGGGTCATTCATGCTCCAATCGACCTCCGCCAACCGGCTCCTCGCGTACTCCTTCGACAGCAGACCCTCCATGGGCTCATCCGGGGGGAAGTACGGATCGCCGTAGTAGAAGTCTCGATCGGCGAAGGCGTGGTTCATCACCTGGTACAGCGTATGGAGGTAGCGTGCGCTGTTGAACCCCATGGCCTTTAGATCCACACTCTCCAGCATGTTCAGCTCCTGAAGCATGACAGGACCCTGAACCCAGGAGGTCAGCTTGTATACCTCGATGCCCTTGTATGAGGTGGACACCGGCTCCTCGATGTGTACCTGCCATCGGTCGAGGTCTTCCATGGTGAAGAGACCTCCCTGCTCGCGAGTGCTCCGCACAAGCTCCTGAGCGATATCACCACGGTAGAACCGGTCGTAAGCCGCATAGATGGCCTCTTTCCGACTCATCCCCCCGGCGCGTGCGTCCCGCTCCGTCTCCACCAGCTTACCGAGCATGTCCCGCAGATCGGGCTGCCTGAAGATCTCCCCTTCCCTGGGTGCGGGGTTCTCCTCGTCGTCCGGGTGAGTGAAGAAGAGGGCCCGGGAGTAGGGCCACTCCCGGATCTCATCGGCGTTGGAGATGATCCGACGAATTGCATCGGCCTCCATGGGATATCCCTCGGCCATCACCATGGCGGGCTCCAACACCTCGGCGAGACTCAGAGTCCCATACTCCGCGAGCATGGTCATGAGACCCCCGGGGGTTCCCGGAGTGACCGCGGCGAGAACCCCCGTCTCCGGCGGATACCTGTATCCCTTCTCCCGATAGAGATCCGCCGTGGCACCCGTGGGTGCCACTCCCAGAGCATTGATCGCGATGACCCTCCCGGTGTTCGGATTGAAGATGAGGGCCTGGGTTTCTCCACCCCAACTGAGAACGTCCCACATCGTGGCCGTGGCCGCGAGCATGGCACAGGCCGCATCCACCGCGTTCCCACCCTTCACGAACATCATCGACCCGGCGGTAGCCGCCATGGGCTTCCCGGTGATGGCCACCCAGTGCTTACCGTGAAGAATCGGCTTCTGCGGCCGCTGTGCTGCAAGCGGCTCCGATGCGGACGCAATCAGAAGGAGAGAGAGTATGAGTGAGCCAAGCAGAATTCGTCGAACCGGATGCATGATCCCTCCTTGGTGGTTCTGACCGGAATCCATCATGGGTCCGGAGGTCGAGAAGGAAAAGAGGCGGGAGACCGCTCCGGGGGGGAAACGACTCCTGCAGACCACCAGATGGCGCTATGGGCGGACCTGGCCGGGATCTCAGGAAGTGGGGGAGAGGATGGCCTTCCGGAAAACCCGGGACCACTCCGCCAGAGACGTCTGCAGGTACCTGGCCTCCTCGCGCTCACTCCGGCTGATGGGTCCTTCCGATCCTCTCTCCATCTGGACCCCCACGAAGACGGGTCCCTCCGAATGGAGGATGTTGGGAAGCACCGCTTCGAAGTCTCTCGGAAACGCCAGGTCGTACACCCGGGGGAATCCTGCCGCCCTGGCCAATCCCGGGAAATCCACGTCCGAGGCCCCCGGAACGGGCTGGTTGCCGGTGATCTCATAGGCTCCGTTCTCGAGCACGAAGAGGACCAGGTTCCGGGCATCTGCCTCTACGATGGTCACCAGCGTTCCCAGCGTCATCAACATGCTTCCGTCGCCATTGAGGCAGATCACCCTTCTCTCCGGCTGGGCCAGGGCGATGCCCAATGCCAGGTCCGCCGTGTGTCCCATGGCGCTGTCGGCCGAGGCGAAGTCCAGGTCGTGGTCCGAGATGCGGCCCCACGGTCGGGTGATCCCCATACAGGTCACCACCACCTCATCGGTTCGGGCTCGAGCGAGGGGCTCGAGAAGCTCGTCTTTCGTCAACATGCCATTGTCCTTCGCGTGAGCCGGCATCGTTGCGGTGCCGGAGCGACGGGCGATGTCCGCGCCTGAGTTCGGGAACCTCCGGAGTCACCCCAGGCCATGATCACGGGGTCCCTGGGTGAACGAAGTATCCAGGAGCAGTGCCACGGGCCGTTCCTCCTCGTGAGCGCGTTTCCACGCGTCCCGGACTGTGTCGAGATCGGCGGGGTCTCTGAGGAAGAGAAAGGGGATGCCCCAGGCCCGAAGCGTCGACTCCGTCATGTGGGCCACCGAGTCCAGATCCGATCGAACCAGGAGGTCGCGAGTCACCTCCACATCACCGGGCTCGCGTCCAAGGGTCCTCGACTTTTCGTACCCCCTGCATGTCACGAACATGAGGAGGGGAGCCCCCATCCGGGATGCCGTTCCACGGAGGCTGTCACCGGCCTCCAGAAGACCGGTGTTCTGGATGATGACCATGGGAGAGCACCCACCGAGCCAGAGGCCGGCGGCCAGAGAGATCACCTCCCCTTCTCGAGTCCCCAGGAGGAGTCGCAGGTCCGCTCGGAGGGAGATCGCCTCGAGAAGAGGCGCCGATGTGTTGTCGGGAAGAGTCACCACGTGGCTCACCCCGATCTCCGCAAGAAGGGCGGCGAGTATCTCAGCATCCCAGGTCAGCGGGACCGATCCTTCCGGGGGGTTTGGCATGGTCGTATGGAAGCAGGGGAATGACGACTCGAGAGGGAGGGAGACCGCGCAGTCTTCATCATCGAAATCATCGAATCTCCGGCGCGGAGACGAGGGATCCTCGGCGGATCCCCTCATGGCCCACTAGCGGGCAGCCCTGGTCTTGGCTCCGTCGGTGACTCTGGCCAGCAAACGGTTGAGCTGCAATTCCTGTTGAGCGGCCTTCTCCACCGCGTCATCGGGAGACAGCTTCCCCGTACCCATCATGTGGCAGGTCAGGTAGAATTCCCGGATGTGACGAAGGAGCTCGTCCACGGAGTCCCGCATCTGGGGATCGGTCCGCCGGTCCGCCCATCCGCTTGCGGACTCCTCCTCACCTCGGTCGGCCGCTCGAATCCCCTGCTGAGCCAGAAGCAGGGCCGGGACGAAGGCGATGGCGACTCGAAGCCAGCGCTCGTCCACAATCACCACCGCGAAAGACAGAACCAGGATCAAGAGTACAATGGACGCCACATCGGCCTTCTTCATGTCGCTTTCTCCCACAGGGGGTCCATTCGGTGTCGACTCGTGGGATCCGCAGAGGTCCATTCCGGGACCGACCACAATGTACACCATTCCCGGTCCCTTTTCCCAGCGGTATTCTTCCTTCCGCTGACGGGCCCCCTCAGGAGTGGCGAAGTCCCGGGGACAAGTGACATCATGCGGGGAGCCTGTCCTGGAGGCCGACGGCGACGCATTGCCGGGGCCGGCCCCACGACGATGACCATGAAACGGAGTCCACCGGATGAACAACGCCCCCTCGAGGCTTGAAGAATCCCTTCGTCGATGGATGGCAGAGGCGGGATCGTCTGCAGCCGCCGAGGCCGTTCTGGCCGCGGCGGAGGATCTCCTGACCGAGGGTCCGCCGGCCCCCGAGGGGAGAGAGACCTGGTTCCAATACCTGAACGAGACCCGGAGGCCCGGATTTCTCCTCGCCTTGCCCCACCAGGAGGCCCGCTCCCGTTGGGCGGAGACCACCTTCCCCCTGATCC
>Ga0316577_10000102_pt1 | contig 23706 bp, 20 predicted proteins | sample S5NA_FD_203073 | JGI IMG/M metagenome (GOLD analysis project Ga0316577, IMG submission 203073) | Rhizosphere microbial communities from salt marsh grasses in Alabama, United States - S5-7_050615r2r1 | ecosystem: Host-associated > Plants > Roots > Rhizosphere | place: USA: Alabama | collected... | reverse complement strand
GATCGCGGCCGTCCTGAACCCCGAAGGGGAGGGCGAAGCCCATCTGCAGGTAGATCCCACGCTCCGCACGCCCGCGCTGGAACAAGAGATGCTGGCCGTCGCCGCGGAGCACCTGGCCGCCGACCGGGACGGCCAGCGGGTGCTGACGGTCTGGTCGGATGACCGGGACTCGGTGCGTCTGGCCCTGTTGCAGGCGCGCGGGTACACCAGGGGCCAGTGGGTCGAGCACCAGTGGCGCCGTGACCTGGATGCGCCCATCCCCGAGGTCTCGCTGCCAGCAGGATACCTCGTGCGCGCCCTCGGCGACGCCACGGAGCTGCCAGCCCGCAGTTGGGCCTCCTGGCGTGGCTTTCACCCCGCCGAGCCGGACGGCGACTATGAGGGCTGGCAGTGGTACCTGAACATCCAACGCTGTCCCCTATACCGGCGCGACCTGGACCTCGTGGCCGTGGCGCCGAACGGCGAGATCGCCTCGTTTTGCACCGTGTGGTACGACGACGTGACCCGCAGCGCCTACCTCGAGCCAGTGGCCACCGTGCCCGAACACCAGCGCCTCGGCCTGGCCCGGGCGACCATCCGCGAAGGGCTGCGCCGTGTCAAACGGCTCGGGGCCACGCGGGCCTTCGTGGGCGGCTACGAACCAGCGCCAAACGCCCTCTATTCATCGGTGCTGTCAGCAGAGCACGATCGGTCTGAGGGGTGGGTGAGGCGCTGGTAGCCGCCACTTGGCTCCCACCATCTCCCACAGAGCTGCACTTCGGGCAGGCTGAGCGTTCGGACAAAGACTGACCATCTCGCCAATCCCGGATCCGCCACATGGCCGATGTCTCCAGGGTACCTCCTGCCGTATACTGGGTCCATACGGTGCAAGCCACCTGCTTGAGGAGAGGAAGGAAACGATGGACGCCGCCACGACCTTGTCGAAAGATGCAACGCTGGCAGCGAACTGGAGATCCGCGGCCCAACGCGCTGGCCTGTTCGCCCTGTTCCTGATCTGCGGTCTTCTGGTCTTCGTCTTTGGCTTGGACTACCACAGCCGCTTCTGGACCAACAGCAGCGGTGCCTTCAAGGTCGGCGTATCGGCCCTGTTTCTGGTCGCCACCCTGGCCCTACGGCGCAGCGAGCGAGGTCGGCGCTACTGGCCCATGGCCTTTGCCTTCCTGGCCGCGTCGTTGGCCAACGTCACCACCTGGTACCTGTATGACCCCCTCCAGGGCTGGCTGCAGAACCTGACCGGCGCCGGCGTCGACACGCCGCAGGGGCTCATGCTGGGCAAGCTCGTCGACGTCGGGCTGCGGCTGGCGCCGATCCTGGCCGCCCTGTGGCTGATGGGCGACGACCTGGGCTCGGTCTATGTCCGGCGCGGCCAGCTCAAATGGAGCGTGACCCTCGGTGGGCTCGCCCTGGCCAACCTGTTGGCCACCTCCATCGCCGTCGCCGCTAGCCGGGACGCCGACCTGAGCATCGTCTTTGCCAGCCTGCCGTGGTGGATCGCCTTTTCGCTGACGAACGCCTTCATGGAAGAGATCTGGTTCCGGGGCCTGTTTCTGAAGCGGCTGGAACCGGCGCTGGGCGCCACGGGCGTCATCTGGCTGACGACGCTGCTCTTTGGGATATCGCACCTGTTCGCCACCTACATCGATCCCTCAGGTGTACTGGTCTTTGGCGTCATCACCCTGACCCTGGGGTTCGCCTGGGGCCTGCTCATGCAGAAAACGAATACACTTTGGGGCTCCGTCCTCTTTCACCTGGCGGGCGACGTCTACTGGCTCGTCGCCATGGGGATGTAGAGGGCCACGAATCGGATCCCCATCATCTCGCAGGAGATTCTCAGTGCAGACCAGAACGATGCGCAATCTCACCCTGCATTTTGACGCCGCGGAAGAGGCTGCCGCAGGGCTGATTGGCGACGCCTGCATCCGAAGCCTGAACCTGATCCGCGACCTGTGGGGGCTGGAGGCGCCGGCAGAGTGCCGGGTCTATGTCATGACCTCCTGGTCCCAATTCCTGTTTGACGCCGCGCCCTGGCCGTGGCGCATCTACCTGGCAGCCACCCTGCCCCTGCGCTATCGCCGCATCCAACAGATGTGGGCCATGGCCGGCGGCTGGGCCCTGCGCTACGGCCAGCGGCGGGTCATCGGCATCAAGCCGCCGCGCCTCCTGCAGGAGGTGGCGCCGGGCCTCCGCGACCGGGTTTTTATCCCGCGGGATCCCGAGGAGTGGGCCGAGCACAATACCTGCCACGAGCTGGTGCATGCCTGCAGCGATCACCTGAAGCTGCCCACCTGGCTCCATGAGGGGCTGGCCATGGTCACCGTCGATCACTTGGCTGGCAGGCCGACGGTGCAGGCCAGGACGCTCAAGACCATAGCGGATTCGTCCCACGGCTCCGGGCCCCGGCACGGAGACGCAACCCTCCTGACCGATCCGGTTCATTTGGTCTATCTCGCCGTGCGCGGCTACTGGATGGTGCGCTACCTGGCCGAGACACATCCAATCTTGCTGCGGCAACAGCTTGCCCACCGGCAGTCGCACGCGGCGCTGGAAGCCGCGTTAGCGGCCGAGTTGGGCATAGACCCCGGCGCGTTCTGGCGCGAGATGGAAGGGAGCACCGTCTCCTACTTCGAGGGGCTCATCGCCCCGTGAAAAGCTTTGGTGCACGACAGGTGCTGACCCCCGCAGTGACGGGTTCGGTGTCATTGCGAGTAGCGGCCCTTTGGTGGTGAAGCAATCTCCTGCGGGTCGACCGGAGACCGCTTTCAGAGAATACTGTCCACCTGGCTAGGAGAGAATCAGCCAAATGGCCGATGTCTTTCGCAGGTTCTTGATGTATACTTCAGTCATTGTCTTCTCCCACTGAGGCCAGGGGGCAGGACCGGGAAGGGATCACCCGCCTGCCCCCTTTGCCTCGGCCAGACGCCTGAGCCAAGGAGGCCAACATGACGCGACAGACCCCCTGGCCCTCCATCCTGCTTACGCTGCTTGCCATGGCGATTGTCTACGGCGTCGGCACCACCTTCTTCACCATCGAACTGGAGCGGCTGGTGGAGCGCACCCTCACACCCCAGATCGCCGGCAGTGCCGAGGTCCAAGCCCTGAATCGCGAGATCTATTCTGGCCTCGGGCGGTTCATGGCCTCGAATCATGTGCGGGCCATCGGCTACGGCTGCCTCGCGGCCGTCGTCCTGCTCGCCCTGGCCGGGCTGGTCACCGAGCGGAGAGGACTGGCCTCCCTGGGCAGCATCGGCCTCATCCTGCCCATCTATGCCTACTTTATCATGCACATGTCCTTTCTCGCCGGCCTGCAGGTCGTGACCGTCCTGTGGGCGCCGTTCTGGGGCGACCTGGTGCGCCTGGGCGACGTGGCCTATCTTCCCTACCTGGTGCTGTCCTATCCCTTCTCCCTCATCGGGCTGGATGTGCGGCGATTCCTGGCGGAGCTCTGTGTCAGCCTGGGGTTGCTGATCTTTATCCTGGGTGTGCTGGCCTGGTTCTACGCCCGCTTCCAGAAGAAGGGCACGGCTGACTTCTGGATCTATCGCTTCAGCCGGCACCCACAGTACCTGGGCTGGATCGTGTGGAGCTATGGCCTGATGCTGCGCGTCCACCTTAGGAATGACACGGCGCTGGGCGGCAGCAATCCGGGGGCCAGCCTGCCCTGGGTCATCTCGACGCTGATCATCATCTGCGTCGCGCTTTCCGAGGAGATCCACATGCGGCGGAAGCAGGGCGCGGAGTACGAGTCCTATGGCCGCCGCGCGCCGTTCATGCTGCCCCTGCCCCGCCCGCTATCGCAGGTCATCTCGGCCCCATTCAGGCTGGTGGTAAGGAAATCGAGGCCCGAAACCGGCAGGGACCTGGTCTGGGTCTTTGGCATCTACCTGGTCCTGAGCGCGCTGGCCTCAGTTCCCTTTCTGATGATGGGAGGCGTGACTTGAGCCTTCCGCCCATGGGGACGAAACGCAACAGGACAACGCACTCGATCTTGGAAACCATGGAGGTGGCCCGTGCGGCCCACGATACGTAGGTATCAGGGCGAGGAGGACTTCTGGCGCATCCGGGCCTTTCTGCGGGAGGTATTCCTATTGAACGGCCGGCGCGAGCTGAGCTGGCACGTGGCCCGGCTCGACTACTGGCGCTGGCACTTTGTCGAGAACTGCGGAAGCTGTGGCCCCCTGGAGGAGGTCACCTTCCTGTGGGAGACCGGGGATGGGCAGATCGCCGCGGTGCTCCACCCGCTCTTTGTGGGCGAGGCCTTCCTGCACGTGCACCCAGCGTACCGCAGCCAGGCGCTCGAGGACGAGATGCTGCCTGCGCCGAGGAGCTCCTGGCCGCCAGCCCAGGGGACGATCAGTGCTCCCTCAGCATCCAGGTGCATCGCGATGACATCCAGCGGCAGCGCACCCTGGCGCTGCGCGGCTATTCCCTCTATGGCCATCCGGTACGCCACTGGCGGCGCGACCTGGACGGCCCGCTGCCGGAGGCGCAGGCGCCGCCTGGCTACACCATCCGGGCCATGGGCGACGCCGGCGAGTTCCCGGCCCGCAGTTGGGCCTCGTGGCGCGCCTTTCATCCCGATGAACCCGACGAGGACTATGAAGGCTGGGAGTGGTACCGCAACGTGCAGGCTGGGCCGCTCTACCGCCGCGACCTGGACATCGTCGCGGTCACGCAGGGGGGCGAGGTTGCCGCCTTCAGCACGCTGTGGTACGACGACGTCACCCGCAGCGCCGTCTGCGTGCTGGTGGGCACGGTGCCGGAGCACCAGCGGCGCGGCCTCGGTCGCGCCGTCGTCCTCGAAGGGCTGCGCCGCCTGCAGCGCATGGGCGGGACGCGGGCCTTGGCCAACGGCTACGACCCGCCGGCGAATGCCCTCTATGACGCCGTGCTGGGCACCGCCGAGCTGTCCGACTGCTGGCTCAAGCGGTGGTAGACCAGGGCTGTTGCACCGACGGGGTCAAGCCGGTTGTCTTCAAGTTGGAGAGGCTGGCCGAGTGATCGCCATTCGGGCGTATCGCCCCGGCGATGCGCAGAGCGTCGGTCTGCTCATCGCCGATACCTACAGCGCGTTCAACCTCTCTTTCCTGCCGCCTGCCGAGCGCGGCCCATTCCTGGGCCCGTTCCGCTACGCCGGCTCTCCAGACCGGGCGCACCAGGAGGCCATCGCCCGGACCATCGACTCCGAGATTCTGTCCCTGGCCGAAAAGGATGGCGAGATCGTGGGCGTGCTGCGGGGCAGGCGGGAGCGGCTGGCCAGCCTATTCGTCCGTGGCAACTGTCATGGCCAGGGGATCGGCCGCAGTTTGGTCACGCACTTTGAGCAGGCATGCCGCGACCAGGGCGTAACCGTGATCCGGGTGGCCTCGACTTTGTATGCCATCCCGTTCTACCTCAAGATGGGCTACAAACGATCGACCGGGGTGCGCTCCGGCCGGAGCTTTGAGGGTAGAGGCCTCAGAATACAGCCTATGAAGAAGCGCCTGTAGGGCGGCCGAGCCCAGACCCGCCGCGCGTTCTGGCTCTGTAAGCCGCTGTGGCCGTCCCGCTTTGGGCCGCCCAGCGGCTTTCGGCTTTGTGAGACGCAGTTGCGCCCATGGCTGGCGGATTGGCCAATCTCGAAATGGCCACTTGTCCAGGCCCAAGACTGACCACTTGGCCGATGCAAGATGCCCGTCTTCTTGATACACTGGGAAGACAGCGCGCGCCGCGGCAGGGCGGGTGCGCCAGATCAGGGAGGGAGAGAAAAGATGGAATCCAAGAATCGAAACACCTGGATCATCGTCATCGGCGTGCTGCTCATCGCCTGCTGCTGTATCGTGGCCCTCACCGCGGGTGCGGTGGCCTGGCTCGCCGACCGTTACACCGGCTCCTGGGAGGCGCCTCTGGACATGGGCAGTTTGCAGCGGGAGCGCGTCGAAGAGCGCTTTGAGGTCGGCGCTGCGCCGGACCTCGAGATCACCAACTTTGCCGGCGCGATCACCATCCGCACCGGGGAGGAGGGCACGATCAGCGTCGTGGCCACCAAGCGAGCTTCCAGCCGGAGCCGCCTGGACCGCATCGACGTCGACATGCGAGCCAGCGGCAGCGGGGTGACCATCACCACCCGGAGGCTCTTCGACGGCGGCAACGCCTACGTCGAGCTGGAAATTGTGGTGCCGGCGAACAGCTCGGTGAGCGTCGACACCGGGGCCGGCGAGGTGGACTTGCGCGGCGTGGCCGGCAGCATCGACATCCACAGCGGTGCCGGGCAGGTCGATGTGCGCGACGCCAGCGGCAGGGTCCAGGTCGACCTGGGCGCCGGCCAGATCCTCTACGAGGGCACGCCCCAGGGAGATTGTCGCTTCCAGACCGGCGTCGGCGAGGTCGTGCTCCAGCTGCCCGAGAACCCGAACGTGCGTGTCGACCTGGGCACCGGCATCGGCGCCGTCGACGTCGAATTCGACGTGGATGGCTCCGTATCCACGCGCAGCGTCAAGGGCGTCATCGGCGATGGCCGCCAGGGCTCGATCTTTGCCCACACGGGGGCCGGCGCGGTCAGGCTCGAGTCACAGTAGTACAGCATTGGGGGCGGCGTGCTGGCACAGGCGCCGCCCCTGTGTGCGCCTCAGGGCGGTCCCCCGCCTGGTGAGTTCATGTACAAGAAGCGACGTCGATGAACCGATAGACGGCTGCGACCCTTTCACGGCTTGCCCTCGTCCTCGTTTGCCTCGCCGTTCCCACCGCATGTGGATCCTCAGAGCAGGACGGGGTCAGCTGGCCCACCGACGGCTGGTCCGTGTCCATGCCAGAGGAACAGGGCATGGACCCCGCGCTCCTGGCGCAGACGATGCCCCTCATCGACGAGCAGGGCTTTGCCTACGACGCACCGTGAGGATACTGCCGCCTCAAACCACGTGTCCCGCCGCGGGACAGCCGGCGTCGCTTTGTCGATGTGCAGCCTGGATCCCGCCCACACCGTGGGCGCTAGGCCCTGGCCCAGGCAGAACGCGGAAGCGAATTGACCAACCGGCCAGTCGCGAATCCCCCGAATGGCCGATGCACTGACCGACCGTCTGAGATATACTAGACGTAGAAGCATTGCGTCTTGTCACCTCTATCGCGTGGCGTCGGAGCAGGGCAGCCGGGATGGGCGGTACTGGTTTTGAGTAGGTCGCTGACTGATCTGGCGCGCATTCGGTGGGAGCCTGGAAGATGATACGAAAGGCCTATGTCGAACAACGGAAATGGCTGTACCCGCTTGTCTATGGGTTGTTCATCGTAGTCAACTTGCTGCCCCTGTATACCGAAAAACCCTACTCGCCCCAAGCGACTCAAGATGTGATCCTGAACCTGTTGATGGTGGCGGTCGCACCCTACGCAGCCTATGCCCCGCTGTTTCACCTGGCGACCCTGCTCGTCATCTCCCTGGTGTTGTGGAAGCCCGGCCGCATGGGCCGCCTGGTGGCTGGCTACATGGGGGTCAACTACCTCGTCATCGGACTGGCACAGAGCATGGGACAGACTCAGGAGTACGGTTTTGTGATCCACATCGGCGCCCTGGTGACCATGATCCTGTTAGGTGGGGTCTGGCTGGCTGTCGCCGCTCGAGACGATATGCGCCCGGCATTCAGGAGACTCGCCCCGCCCGAGTATGGGTTGCTCGCTCTGGCTTTGCTCGCCTATTGGTCGCCCTATGTGGTCAGCAGTGGGGTCATCCAGCCCGACTTCAACCCGCTTCTCCTGGTGACATCCCCGGATTATGGGTTGACCTTCTGCTTCACCACGCCCGTCTTTTTGATGGGTGTGATACTCTTCTATCCAAGGGTGAATCGGTTCGCGTACCGGATTACCGCTTTCAGCGGCTTGCTGTACGGGCTATTCAATCTCACCCACTGGTTCAGTCCGGAAACGCGATGGATGGGCTTCTTGCACCTTCCCCTCCTGATTCTATCAGTCTACGCATTGCTCTTGCCGAGGATAGGTGGAATGGCCAGAATCAGGAGCGAGCCATGGAACTGATCATCGAGGGCATCGGCAAGCTGTACAGAGGGCAGATCTGGGGTCTGAGAGACTTCACGCTGGCCCTCGGACCCGGTATCCTGGGCCTGGTTGGACCTAACGGCGCCGGCAAATCGACGCTGATGCGCATCCTGGCGACCGTCACCCAGCCGACCGAAGGCACGATCCGTTGGAATGGCACAGACATCGTGAGATCGCCCAATGGGCTGCGCGCCGTGCTCGGCTATCTGCCCCAGGATTTTGGCGTCTACCCCAACTTGAATGCCGCCGAATTCCTGGAATACATGGCCGCCATCAAGGGACTGGACCGACTGGCCGCGCGACGGCGCATCGACGAATTGCTCCAAGTCGTCAACCTGATGGATGCCCGCAAGCGACTGCTGGGCGGATTCTCGGGCGGCATGAAACAGCGCGTCGGGATTGCCCAGGCGCTGCTCAACGATCCGGAACTGCTCATCGTCGACGAGCCGACTGCCGGGCTGGACCCGGAAGAGCGCGTCCGCTTTCGCAACCTGCTATCCGACCTGTCCGGGGAGCGGATCGTCATCCTCTCCACGCACATCGTCTCCGACGTGGAAGCCGCTGCCACCCAGATCGCGCTGATCCGCCAGGGCCGGCTGATCTGTTCTTCAACACCCGAGGACCTGTTGCGCGGTGTGGAGGGCAAGGTCTGGGAGTGGACTGTGCCCAGCACTGAACTGACCGACTTGCGTGAGCGCCACCTGATCAGCAGTACCGTCCGCCACAGCGACGGTGTGCATGTGCGGGCCGTGGCCGACACCCGGCCTGCGCCTGCCGCCCGGGCCCTCCAGCCACACTTGGAAGATGCGTACCTCTACTTTGTCTCAAACGGCGGCCGAGGGAGCACATGATGCGCGCCAGCCTGAGCTTGCCTGCCGTCTATCACCTCGCCCGCGCCGATCTATTGGAGCGCATCCGCCGCTCCAGCTTTCTCATCGTCCTGGTCTCGGCCGTCTTCGTCGGCTTCCTCTCTGTGCCGCCCATCGGGGCCGGCTACCGCGTCCTGCAGGTGGGTACCCAACGGGGAGTCTATGATTCGGCCTGGATCGGGCTCATGTTCGGCCTCATCGCCGCCCTGCACCTGCCCCTGGTTGGATTCTACCTGGTCAGGAACGCCGTGGACCGCGATCGCCAAACGGGCGTGGGCGAGATCCTGGCGACGACGCCGATTAGCAAGCCTGCGTACGTCCTGGGCAAGTGGTTGAGCAACGTGAGTGTATTGGTCCTGATCTTGGCCGTAATGACGCTCATGGCCGGTGTTATGCAGCTGGTCCGCGCCGAGGACACGGCCATCCGGCTCGGTGCGCTCGTGCCCAACATCTGGCTGATGAGCGTGCCCGTGCTGGCGGTTGCCGCTGCCCTGGCCGTGCTCTTTGAGTGCACGCCCGTCCTGCGCAGCAGCTGGGGGAACGTCATCTACCTCTTCCTGTGGCTCTTCAGCATCGCCCTCGTGCTTGGGGGCTCGATGAACAGCGAAGCGGGCCCGGGCGTCGTCCGGCCGAAAGCCGACCTCTATAGCTTCTCGCGACCCGTAGCCACGATCCAGCAACAACTTCTGGCCGTCGACCCGGAAGCCGACGTGTCATCGGGCTTGGCCATCATCGGCCCGGATATCGAAGGCACCTTTGTCTGGACAGGCTTTCGCTGGACTGCTGGCATCGTCCTGGAGCGGCTGCGCTGGCTCGGGCTGGCGCTCCTCCTCGCGCTGGCGGCGGCCATCCCCTTCGATCGCTTTGACCCGGCCCGGGCCAGGCGCCGGACCGAAGCTACTGCCATTCAGGCCGACGACGAACCGGTTTCGGCCGCGGCGGTACCCGTAGGCGGGGCCATCCGGCTGGCGCCCCTGTCCGCCTCACCCCGGCGCTGGGCCTTTCCCGGCCTGCTTGCCGCAGAGCTCAAGCTGGTGCTGAGGGGGCAGAAGCCGTTGTGGTACCTCGGCGCCATCGCGCTGAACCTGGCCTGCCTGTTCAATCCTTCGACTCCCGTGCAGCGCTACCTGTTGCTGGCCGTCTGGCTGTGGCCGCTGGCGCTTTGGTCGCGGATGGGCGTCCGCGAACGCCGCTTCAACACCGAACAGCTGGTCTTTTCCGCGCAGCGGCCGGTCCTGCGCCAACTGCCGGCCACCTGGTTGGCCGCCGTCCTAGTCACCGTCCTGGCCGGGTTTGGCGCATGGCTGCACCTGGCCCTGGCGGGCGAGGCGGTGAGCGTGGTGGGCTGGTTCGCCGGAGCGCTCTTTGTCCCGGCACTGGCCTTGGCCCTCGGAACATGGACCGGGACCAGCCGTGCCTTTGAGGCCGGCTATCTCTTGCTTTGGTACTTGGGTGCCTTCGAGGGCATCCCGGTCCTCGATTTCACGGGGACCTCGGCCGCAGACGGAGAGATTTGGATGCCGATCGTGTACGTGGCCCTTGCTGGTGGATTGGTATTGCTGGCCATGATCGGCCGCCACCGGCGCCTGAGGGCCTGAAAGGGGAGTCATATGAACGCTTCTACCGGGTACATCGTACTAGCTCTCGTCGTCCTGGCGGTGGTCGCCATTCTCGTCTTCGTCCTGAGCAAGGGCAAGAGGGAAAACCGCCTCACGCCGCTGGCCGGCCTGGCCTTCGCCTTTGTCATAGCGGGCATCGTCTTTGGCGATGAGAGGCTGATCGGCTATAGTCTGATGGGGGTCGGAGTGGTTCTGGCCGTGATCGACATCGTCCTTCGATGGAGAAAGGCCGCTTGACGACCACCGCTGGTTGGCGCCAAGCCATTTGGCTGTCGCCACGTGGAAAATGAACCAGGAGAGAGGAATGGAGACAGGAACCAGCCCCACCGCAGAGCCGAGCGCCCAGAAGACGTGCTTTCTGCTGCTCTTTCGGTCTGAGGCGGGCGAGCGCATGGCCCGCGTCGCCGTAGAGAGCCTGCGGGCGTTCGGCGGGCCGCTAGCTGATTGCCCGGTGTGGGCCTTTGTGCCCGATCCCGATCGCGCCTCGCAGGCCCTGCCTGGGCTGCAGGGGATCCGGCGCCTGCCGCTGACCATCGAGGCGGACTGCCCGCCCTACCCCTTTGCCGAGAAGGTGTTTGCCTTCGCCCAGGCCGAGGAGATGGCCGGGCCAGAGGTTCGCTCGCTGGTCTGGTTGAGCCTCGACTGCCTGGTCATCCAGCCGCCGCTGCTGTTCGACCTGAGCGAGCCGCCCGGTGCGACGCCGGCAGACGCGGCCTTCCGGCCGGTCCACCACCAGAACGTCGGCTCAGCAGCCGGCCAGCCACCAGACGACTACTGGCAGGGCATCTATCGAGCGCTGGAGATCGACGAGATGCCATACACGGTCGAATCATTCGTCGACCACCGGACCCTGCGGCCCTACTTTAACACGCACTGCTTTGCCCTCAACCCGGCAGCGGGCCTGGCTCGGGCCTGGTGGGAGCATTTCAAGGCGCTGGTCACCGACGGTGCCTTCCAGGCGGGGCCGTGCCGTGACGACCTGCACAAGATCTTCTTACACCAGGCGGTCCTGAGCACACTGGTCGCCAAGCAGTTGCGCTGGGATCGATTGCGGTTGTTGCCGCCCGAATACAACTACCCCTTGAACCTGCTGGATGACATGCCACCTGACCTGCAAGTGCCAGCACTCAACGCCCTGGTCAATGCCGTCTACGAGGGCACCTTTCCCTGGGGGCAGATCGAGATCCAGGAACCGCTGCGCTCCTGGCTGCGGGAATGGCTGCCCCAGGCTGCAGGATAGGGCGAGCCTCAGTTTCAGGTTGGATGGAAGGATGCCGGCATGAAACGGAGAACCGTGTGGATGGTCCTGGCCGTCAGCTTATTGCTGCTCGCCTGCGGGCAACCAACGGCCGCGCCCGCGGCCGATGGGGCGCCGTCGCGCGCCGACCTGGAGAGGATCCAGCAGGTCGAGAACGGCCTGATCCCAGTCACCCCCGACGGCTGGTTTGAATTTGGGAACCCCAAGTCACTTGCCGAGCGCATGGAACACCACGGAGTGCCTGGCGTGGGCATCGCCGTCATCGACGGTGGGCAGCTTGCCTGGGCCAAAGGCTATGGCCTACTGGAGGCCGGGGGCGACGCCCCCGTCACGGCCGAAAGCCTGTTCCATGCCGGATCCATTGCCAAGCCGGTATCGGCGGCAGCCGCGCTGATCCTGGTCGAACGCGGCCTATTGGACCTGGATGGTGACGTGAATGAGAAGCTCGTTTCGTGGCACGTGCCCGAGAACGAGTATACCGTCGAGGAAAAGGTGACACTCCGGCGGCTGCTGAGCCACAGCTCGGGGCTGACCGATGGCTTTCCCATGCGCTCGAGTAGCGATCCGGAATACGACTGGGGGCGGGCAGGAGAAGGAGAGAGGCCGAGCGCCACCATCCCGCAGTTGTTGGAGGGAGAGCTACCCATGGACGGGGGCGAGCCCACCCGGGTGACGCAGGTGCCGGGCACGACCTACCAGTACGCTAACCTCGGCTACGGCGTGGTACAGCTGCTGATGGCTGACGTCACCAACCAACCTTTTGCCGCGCTCATGGAAGCAACCGTCCTCGGCCCGATCGGCATGGCCTCCAGCACCTTCGAGCAGCCGCTCCCCGAGACACTCAGGGTCCGGGCGACCTCTGAGCATTATGTCAACGGAGAACCCTTCGAGGGAAAGCGACATCACTTCCCGCTGCAGGCGGCCGGTGGCCTGTGGACAACACCCTCGGACCTGGCCCGCTTCGCCGTGGCCATCATACAGGCCCGTTCGGGGGAACTGGACGGCTTCCTGTCGCAGGCAATGGCCAAGGAAATGCTCAGCCCTCAGATCCAGGTAGATGACTCGTTGCTGTACGACGCCTATGGCCTGGGCTTCGATCTGGCCGAAGATGGCCAAGCGTTTCGAATCATGCACTCCGGCGGCACCTGGGGCTCGACCAGCCTGCTCTGGATCCATCCCGAGACGGGCCAGGGCGCGGTCATCATGACCAACTCTGCCAGCGGCGATGGCGCCATCCGCTTCGAGGTCCTGCTGAGCATCGCCGCGGCGTATGGCTGGCCCCTGACGCTCCTGCCCTTTGACCTGATCGACCTGCCGGTGGTGGCTGTCGCCAACCTCTACAACCTGCTGATGGCGGCCATCTTCTTCACACGACCCCGCGGCTGGGTGCGCTTCGAACGGATCACGGGGCTCATCATGGTGGCCCTGGCCCTGCCCCTCACGGCAGCCGTGGTGCTGAATCTGCTGGCCAACCGCGCCTGGTGGTTCGTCATCCTACCCATCCCCCTGATCCTGCACTGCCTTGCCGAGCTGTTGCTCGACTACGTCCTCAAGGTGGAGTTTCGGCGGAGCCGGCTGCTGGGACCCTACCTGGCCCTCTTCTACCTGGGCCAGTGGGGCCTCATCGGCTATGCCTTTGTCGCCGAGCCGATCTATGGCTTTGTCACACTGGCGACCTACTTCCTGTGCCTGGGCGCCACCCGCTACGCCCACGTCAAAGGCGTCGGTTGAGGCCCATGGATGAGGCGGGGTCTTCAGAAATGGAACGGCGGATGAACGATGACTCGCCAACCCTCACCGTCCCCGGTGCGCCGGCCATCCCCGGGCTGGCCTTCCGCCGCTTCCGCGGTGAGGCGGATTACGCTGCCATGGTGGAGATCCTGAACGCCTGCAACGCCGCCGATCAACTAGATTATGTCAACATTATCGACGAGATTGCCTGGGTCTTCTCTCACCTGACCAACTGCGATCCGTATCGCGACATGCTCTTTGCCGAGGTGAATGGCACAGCCATCGCCTTCAGCCGGGTGTGGTGGACCGACGAGGCCTTTGCCGGCGTGGTCCAACGCCTGTACAAGTCCCTCGGCTTTGTGCACCCCGACTGGCGGCGCAGGGGCCTCGGCGCGGCGATGCTGCACTACGATGAGCACCGCTTGCGGGCCATGGCCCAGGGGCATCCGCCCGAGATGGACAAGCGCTTCCAGGTGTGGGCCACCGGTACCGAGGAAGGCGCCCGGGCACTGTTCGCCGCGGCGGGCTATGAGCCCGTGCGCCACTATATCATGATGGTCCGGCCCATCGGCCTGCCGCTGCCCCACGCGCCATTGCCGGCCGGCCTGGAGGTGCGGCCGGCCGAGCAGGCGCAGATCCGAGCCATCTGGGAGGCGATGTGGGAAGCACGCCGCGATCACTGGGGCTATGTCGAGCCGACGGCGCAAGAGTATTCGCGCTGGACGAAGGGCCGTCTCTTTGACCCCGGGCTGTGGAAAGTGGCATGGGACGGCGGCAAAGTGGCCGGCATGGTGCTCAACCGCCTCGACGAGGCTCAGAATGAGGCGCACCAGCGCCTACGCGGCTACACCCAGGACGTCTTTGTGCGGCGCCCCTGGCGCCGGCGCGGCCTGGCCCGCGCCTTGCTGGTGCAGAGCATTCAGATGTTCCGCCAGATGGGCATGGCCGAGACGGCCCTGGGTGTGGATACAGAGAACCCCAGCGGCGCGCTCAGGCTGTACGAGAGCCTGGATTATCGCGAGGTCCAGCGCCACACCTTCTATGACAAGGCCATGGACTGACGAAACGTTTTGAGGGCGGCCACCCGTACGAGGCTGATTTGTCGAAGGATACCATGCTTGGCAAGATGGGAGCATTGCGAGCACCCTGTGCGACAGCAGGATAGCCTGGACAACAGTGTGGGGAGAAGAGATGATCTCTGGAGCACTGCTGACGACCAAGCTCTTTGTCCCCGCGCCACGCCCTGATTTGGTGCCCCGACCACAGCTCATCCAGCGGCTAGATGACGGCCTGCGCACAGGGCACCGGCTGACCCTCCTCTCCGCCCCTGCTGGCTTTGGCAAGACCACCCTCTTGAGTGATTGGATCGGCCAGCAAGAGAGGACCGCGGCTTGGCTCTCGCTGGACGATAAAGACAACGAGATCGCTCGCTTCTGGACCTACTTCATCGCCGCCCTGCAGACAGTCCATGCCCACCTGGGCCAGGAGCCGCTCCAGCTGCTGCAGTCGGCCCAGCGACCTTCCGTTCAGGGCATTCTGAGCTCCTTGCTCAACGAGATGGGAGCTCTGGCGCGCGCCGATCCACGGACGGATCTGATCCTAGTCCTTGATGACTATCACCTCATCTCTGCGCCACAGATCCACGAGGGAATGGCCTTCCTGCTGAAGCACCAGCCCCACAACCTGCACCTGGTGGTCTCCTCGCGCGCCGATCCCCCCGTGGCCCTGCCTCGGCTACGGGCCCGCGGCCAGTTGACCGAGTTGCGATCCGATGACCTGCGCTTCACGTCTGAAGAGGCGGCCAGCTTTCTGACGGCGGTGATGGGCCTCAACCTGACACCAGCAGACGTAGAGGCGCTGGAGACCCGCACAGAGGGATGGATCGTTGGCTTGCAGCTCGCCGCGCTCGCGCTGCAGGGCCGCGCCGATGTGCAAACATTCATCTCTCGCTTCGGTGGGAGCCATCACTACATCCTGGAGTACTTGACTGAAGAGGTCTTGGGCCGCCAGACCGAACCTGTGCGGCAGTTCCTACTGCAGACCTGCATCCTCGATCGCTTCTGCGGGCCACTGTGCGATAGCGTCATGGGGTGGGAGTCACCCGTCCATCCGGAAGGCGCGCAGCCAGCGGCGACGCGGCTCCCAGGTGATCCCTCTGCCCCTCTCGCTAGCCAGGAAATGCTCGAACAACTGGATCATGCCAATCTCTTTGTCGTCCCCCTCGACGACCAACGCCGTTGGTATCGCTACCACCGCCTATTCGCCGATCTGCTGCGCAAGCAACTGGGACAGCAGATGAGCTCGGAGCGGGTGGCCAAACTGCAACAGCATGCCAGTGCCTGGCACGAGAGCAAAGGGTCACTGGACGAGGCCGTTCACTACGCGTTGCAAGCCGAGGACTATGGACGTGTCGTGCGTCTGGTGGATGTGGCTGCCTCGGAGGGACGGCTGGAGAGCAGGCTGACCACGATGCTGCACTGGTTAGAGCGGGTGCCAGAGGACATGCTGCTGCGCCGGCCACGGCTCGGGCTGTACCAAGCATGGGCCTTGGTCATCAACGAACAGCTCGACGCGGCAAGGCAGGTGTTGCGCAAGTCTGCCGAGGCGCTTCAGTCGATGCCCTTTCCCGCCGAGACCGATGCGGTGCGCGGAGAGCTTGGCGAGTTGCTGGCTGTTGTCGACTTGATGGCCTCTGCCCTGGCTGCTGCCTACGGCGAGGAGCGCCTGGAAAAGGCCTTTCAGCTAGCTCATGAGGTCAGGGACCGAGCGTTGAAAGATGGCTACGTCTTCCTCGCCGGCCATGCTACCAATGGTCTGGCCATGGCGAGGTTTCACCAGGGCCGGTTGAGTGAGGCTGCAGAATACTACAGGCAGTTGGTGACTCTTGGGATGCAGGGGAAAGCCTCGCAGCTTCCTCTGGCTGCCGTTGGTAAGGTTGGGCTGGCCGCCATCTGTCTAGAGCGGAACCACCTGGATGAGGCTGCGCGGACCCTCGAGGAAGGACTCCGGCTGGGCCAACATCGAGTTGGTACCAACACGCTAGTCAGCGCGGCCATCACCCAATCACACCTCAGGCAGTACTCAGGCGATGCGGAAGGAGCCGTGGAAGCCCTGAAAGAGGTGGAGCAGCTTGGCCACGTACGAGACTCCGCACCAGCTATGCATCGGCTGGGCCGCGAGCGTGCCTGGCTGAAGCTATTCGTAGGGGATCTCGATGGTGCGGATCACCTAGTCAGACTCCTTGACAACCCGTTCCACGAAGCAATGTTCGACGGGAAGTTGCCGGCTTCCTTCCACGAGGGCAGACAGATCCTGCAGGCGCGAGTGCATCTGGGCCGGGGGCAGGCAGACCTGGCACTGGCAGAACTGGATCAACTGGAACCGGCGGCTTCTGCCGCCGGCCGGTTTGGGCGGATCATCGAGATCTGCATGCTCAAGGCTCTGGCCCTCCAGATACAGGGGAACATATCCGCTGCGCTGGTCCAGTTGGCCCACTCCCTCGAGCTAGCCGAACCGGAGCGAATCAGGCGGATCTACCTCGATGAAGGCATGCCGATGTCAGCGCTCTTGGAGCTCTTCCGCCAAGGCGAGGAGGCTCCCCAGTACCTTCGAGACTATGCCCAAGCGCTGCTGAAGGCCCTGAACCCCACCTCGGGGGAGGTTCTCGTAGCCAGAGCTGCCACCTCCGTATTTGGAATGGTTGAACCGCTGACCAGGCGTGAGCGACAGGTCCTGCAGCTAATCACCGCGGGCCTGTCTGGCCCCGAGATTGCCGAGGAACTCATCGTGGCGTATAGCACGGTGAGATCCCACATCAAGAGCATCTATGGCAAACTCGATGTGCACAGCCGGCACGAAGCGATCGAGCGCGCCAAAGCACTGGGACTGGTGTAGAGCGGTCACCCTTCCAGAGGTGCTGCATTCGGCCCTCGCGGATGAGAGGGCCTTTCAAGCTCCCTCAAAAAATCCCCCTGCTCTCTCCCTCAATGTGGGATGACACCGCACCCGTTCGTATGCTATGCTATGGCTACCATCGAGTGCGTGGTGGATTCAGGTTTGGAGAGCGGGCGCATGAAACGTAAGCGCTATGAGATACGCGTGGAGGGTCGCCTCGGGAGCTCCTGGGTCGATTGGTTCGATGGCTTGGCAATACGCGATGAACCCGACGCGGAGGGTGTGTGCAGGATGACCGTCCTTTCAGGCGTGATGGATCAGGCCGCACTGCACGGCACACTCGCCAAGATCCGGGACCTCGGTATCCCGCTGCTCTCAGTCCGAATCACGGCATGGGAATAGATAGGAGCAAGTCATGAGACCGGGAATGCTATGGATCGCTGTTGTGTTCGTCGCCGTGTCGGCCGTCGCCGTGTCGGCGGCCATCATCCTCCGCGCCAAAGGTCGATCGCCGGAACCAAAGTCGTCCTTTGGAGAGTACAAGGGGTACTTGAAGGCCCCCTACGACGGCAATGAGCGCCATTCCGACTACCTCACGTTGTCGGACGGAACGCGACTGGCCTATGACCTCATTCTCCCGACCAGGGATGGGCTCCCGGCGGCGGAACCGTTGCCCGTGCTGCTCAAATACACGATCTATTTGCGCACCATCACCATCTTTGACGACAATGGCCACAACATCGTAGCAGATCTCTTTGACCTGAGCTGGAAAGAGAAGGTGATGCTCCGGGTCCGCCACAAGATCTATGAGCGCGGCCACCTGATGGATCCCGTATTCCGCACGCCGTGGCTGAAAGCGATGCTCGAACATGGCTATGCCGTGGTCGTCGTCGAGCGGCCAGGCACCGGCGCCTCGTTCGGGGTTATGGACCCTTCGCTCGAGGCCGTCGCTCGGGAGGCCGACGAGATTCTGAACTGGATCGCCGCACAATCATGGAGCAATGGGGCCATCGGCATGTTTGGTGACTCCTACGAGTCGCAGACTCAGATCGCCGCGGCCAGCACAGGCAATCCACACCTCAGAGCCATCTTTCCCGCCTCTGTATCCATGGACAACTACAGTGCGGTGGTATATCCAGGTGGGGTTCTCAACGAGTCCTTTGCTTCCTTCTTCTCCTGGTCGACGACGGTCCTGGAGAGGCTCGCGACGCCGGTCGACGCTGACGTGGATGGGACCCTGTTGGCGCTGGCCGTTGCCGGGCGGGGTGACACAACCATCGGGAGAAAGTCTGCCGAGTTCTTTGGGCAATATCCTTTCCGCGATAGCATCGGTTCGGGCGGAGAGCTCGTCTGGGAGACCGAGTTCGCCATCTATCCCTTTGTCGACCGCATCAACCAGGCCGGGGTGCCAGCCTACTTGACCAACGGCTGGTACGACCTCTTTGCGCGTGACGTTTTCGTTCTCTACAGGAACCTGACCGTCCCGAAGCGGCTGGTAGTGCGCCCGCTGGACCACAGCGAGATCAGCGACGATCAGTTCGACCTCGACTACGGCGCCGAAGCGCATCGCTGGTTCGACTACTGGCTGAAGGGAATTCGCAACGGCATCATGGACGAACCGCCCATCCACTACTACTTGCTGGGCGCTGCTAAGGGTGACGCCTGGCAATACACAGATGAGTGGCCTCCCGCGCGCGTGGAACCGACGCGCTACTACTTCAGCGGAGGGAAGACCGGCGGCGTGGCATCCAGGAACGACGGCTTTCTCCAGGCAGCGCCACTGGGCAGCGACGCGGCCCATGACACCTACACCGTGGACTATACGACGACAAGCGGCAAGCACTCTCGATGGAATGCCATCAATTGGAACCGCGACTATCCCGACATGCGCGCCAATGACGAAAAAGCGCTGACCTACACGACGCCGCCCCTGGAGACCGACGTGATGGTGGTTGGACATCCCGTCGCGCACCTGTGGCTGGCCACTGGCGCGCCTGACCTGGACCTGTTTGTCTATCTGGAAGAGGTCGACAGCGGGGGACGCGCTGCCTACATCACGGAGGGCAATCTCAGGGCCTCACATCGCGCACAAAGCGATGCACCCTTTGACAATCTCGGTCTGCCGTATCACAGCCACTACGAGAGCGACAAGGCAACCATCCCCTCCGGGGAGCCCATAGAGTTGGTCTTTGATCTACTGCCGACGTCGTACCTGTTCCGCTCGGGGAATAGGATGAGGATCACGGTGGCTTTCGCCGATGCCGACAGCTTTGCTACGCCACAGCTCAATCCAGCACCCGACGTCCGCCTACTGTGGGATACAGCTCACGCCTCGTCCATCGATCTTCCCGTCGTTCTGTCTGCTCAGGACTAACGCGTGGGGAAGCCAAGCCTGGAGAAAGATGATGACGTCCCACACAGAGCGGCCCGGACCCAGCCGTGCTCGCCTGGCTCCAGGCAAATCCAGACATCGCCAAGATCATGCGGTCCACCTTCGTCAGAATCTAGTTGCCGGGCATGGTACCGGATCAGGGTTTCGATCTGCCTCTTCTGGCCTTGATAGAGAAGGATCTGCCCTACCTCCTGGAGAGGATCGCTTCTACGGTACATGCTGGACGCGCGCTACTTCCGGGGTCGGCGGACCTCATGCTTTCGGAGGACCTGGCAAACATGCTGGACGCGTCCGCGGGGAATACCTAGCTGGAGGTTGAGTTCGTCATCCCCAGGGATCCCGGCCAGGCCAGCGGGCTCAAGATTGGCCGGCTGGCCGATACCTGATTCCCCGGATGGCCGATGCTCTCCGGGGCTTTACCTTGTATACTTGGCATGAGAAACCGGTTGGGCTGCCGATCGCCACGAGGCTGGCCGCGCTTGACATTCTGGCGGGGCAGGCTACAGCCCGCCAGGGGGAGACCTGTTCGCAGGAGTCGCAAGGAGAGAACGATGAAAGCCAGGACCCTCGTCCCACTCATGCTGCTGGTCGCCATGCTCGCAACGGCGGCCTGCGGTGGTTCGGCGACACCCACCGCGCTGCCGCCACCGACCGGCACGCCGGCCAGCGAGCCGGCCGAAGCGGCAGCTACCCTGGCGCCCACGCAGGCGGTCATCGCATCAGAGACCGCGCCAGAAGCCACTTTGGCCTTTGAAGAGGCACCCTGTCCCATGGCCCTGCCGGCCGGAGCCGTCGAGGGCGAGCACATCGCCTGCGGCCATATCACCGTGCCCGAGACCCGCGCTGAGCCTGAGGGACCCAGCATCCGGCTGGCCGTCGCGGTCATCCCCGGCAGCGACTCGGCCCCGGATCCGCTGTTCATGCTGGCCGGAGGGCCGGGCGAATCGGCGCTGACCAGCTTTGTCCAGATCCTGGCCGCGCCGGGCATGGACGCGTTCTGGTCGGGTCGGGACATCGTGCTCGTCGAACAGCGGGGCACCCGCTACTCGACGCCCTTTCTGCAGTGTGAGGAGATGTCGACACTCAAGCTGGAGCTGCTGGGCCAGAACCTCGGCGACGAAGAGGAGGAAGCGCGCAAACTCGAGGCCTGGGCCGCCTGCCACGACCGCCTGGTCGCGGAGGGCGCCAACCTCAGCGCCTACAACAGCGTGGAAAACGCGGCGGACATCATTGCCGTGGCCGACGCCCTGGGCTACGAGGAAATCAACCTCTATGGCGGCTCCTACGGGTCGCTGCTGGCCCAGCACATCCTGCGCGACTACCCCCAGCGGGTGCGCAGTGCCATCCTCGATGCCGTTTCACCCCTGCGGCACGAGCCCAACATGCTCTACAAGGCCCACCACACCGACCGGGCGCTGCGCCTGCTGTTTGACCAATGCCAGGCCGACGTTGCCTGCCAGGAGGCCTATCCGGATCTGGAAGGCGTATACTTTGGTCTGGTGGCCCAGCTTAACGAGGAGCCGGCCACCGTCTCCATTCAGAACCCGGCCACCGGCGAGACCTACGCGACCATCCTGACGGGCGACCGCCTGGTCTCCCAGACCCGCAACCTGCTGTACGTCAGCCAGCTCCTGCCTGACCTGCCGGCGAGCATCTATGCCATGGCCGGCGGCGACTATGGCCTCCTGGCCCTCATCCAATCCCAGTTCCTCTTCCAGCTCAACGTGGCCGACGGCATGTACAACTCGGTCGTGTGCAGCGAGCTGGCCGATTTCACAGTTGCCGACATGGCCGATGGCCAGGACATCTACCCCGAGGTGGTCACGGTGGTGAAGGATCTCATCGACGAAGTCATGCTCCAGCCCTGCCAGGTTTGGGACGTCGAGCCCCTGGACCGCGGCCTGCTCGATTCGGTGGCCGGCGACACGCCCACGCTGCTGTTCTCCGGCGAGTTCGACCCCACCGTCCCGCCGAGCATGGCCGACGTGGCCGCCGAACAGATGACAAACGCCCATACCTATACCCTGCCCGCCTTCGGACACGCGGCGCTGGGGCGCAGCGAGTGCGCGGCGGCCATGATGCTGGCCTTCCTGGACGATCCCGGCCAGGCGCCCGATGCCGGCTGCCTCAACGAGATGCCGGGCTTGGTCTTCCGCGTGCCAGCAGCCCGGGGAGGCGTGGTGCTGGCGCCCTATGCCAACGACGAGCTGGGCATCCAGGGCCTCGCGCCGGGCGGCTGGACCGAAATGGAGGGCGGCGTGTTGGCACGGGGCAGCTCGGCCGTGGATCAGACCGTCCTGATCTTCGACGTGGCGCCGATCACGACGGACGAGTTCCTGGCCCTCATCGCCCAGCAGTTCGGCCTTTCAGAAGCTCCTGCCAGCAGCGGCCAACTCGAGGCCAACGGCTTTGCCTGGACGATCTACGGGACCGAGGTCCAGGGCTATCCCATCGACTTTGCCCTGGCCGAGGACGGCGGGCAAGGCCTGGTCGTCCTGATGATCAGCGAGGCCGACGAACACGATGCCTTGCGGGAAGCCGTCTTTGTGCCGGCCCTGGAGGCGCTGGCCTGGGCCGAATAGACGGCCAACACCAAGAAACCGGGTTTTTCGGTCTCATCGGAAGCCACTGTCCTTTGCCGCGATGTCGCCTTCATGGTAGCCTGCTGGGTCATGGCGGAAAAACCCGGTTTCTCCGGCCCGCTTCTCCTCGACCCTGTAGCAAGAAACCGGGTTTTTCAGTCTCATCGGAAGCCACTGTCCCTTGCCGCGATCTCGCCTTCATGGTAGCCTGCTGGGTCATGGCGGAAAAACCCGGTTTCTCCGGCTCGCTTCTCCTCGACCTTGGAGCAAGAAACCGGGTTTTTCGGTCTCATCGGAAGCCACTGTCCCTTGCCGCGATGTCGCCTTCATGGTAGCCTGCTGGGTCATGGCGGAAAGACCCGGTTTCTCCTCGGCTTTACAGCACCGCCAAATCGCCTGCCGGTGTGATTTGCACCCGTCCCTGTTTTCTGGCATACTGACTCTCGGGGAGCGCAATGCCATACCGCAAGGTCACATTCCGGACTGGGGGCGTCTACCACCTATACAACCGGGGCGTCGACCGGCGGGCGATCTTTTTCCGCCCGGAGAACTGAGCATACATGTTAGAGCTGCTCAAGCGCCATTTCCGCACCGACTTGGTCGACATCCTCGCCTATTGCTTGATGCCCAATCACTATCACCTAATGGTACGCCTCAAGGTTGACGAGCTGGGCAGACAGGTCATGCAGCCGTGGGGTGTGGCCTACACCAAGGCCGTCAACAGACAGCAAGGCCGCGTCGGGCCGGTATTCCAGGGGCCGTTTCAGGCGATAGAGGTCAGCCGGGATGAGTATCTGATGCACCTATCCCGCTACATCCACCTGAACCCGATCGATGCCGGCCTGGTCGCGACGCCAGAGGCGTGGGCCTTCTCCAGCTACCGGGACTATATTGGGCTACGCCAAGGCACACTCCCGCGTCCAGATGATGTCTTGTCCCTGTTTCCTTCACGCCAGGCGTATCGCGAGTTTGTCGAGGCAGACCAGGATCCAGCGATCAATGCTCATCTGACATTCGACTAGGCTGGACACAAGAAACCGGGTTTTTCGGTCTCATCGGAAGCCACTGTCCCTTGCCGCGATGTCGCCTTCATGGCAGCCTGCTGGGTCATGGCGGAAAAACCCGGTTTCTCCGGCCCGCTTCTCCTCGACCTTGGAGCAAGAAACCGGGTTTTTCGGTCTCATCGGAAGCCACATCCTTTGCCGCGATGTCGCCTTCATGGTAGCCTGCTGGGTCATGGCGGAAAAACCCGGTTTCTCCGGCCCGCTTCTCCTCGCCTTGAAGCAAGAAACCGGGATAGTGACATATGTCACCCTTGTCAAGTTGAAGGCTGCTCCGGGAG
>Ga0316577_10000101_pt1 | contig 23789 bp, 16 predicted proteins | sample S5NA_FD_203073 | JGI IMG/M metagenome (GOLD analysis project Ga0316577, IMG submission 203073) | Rhizosphere microbial communities from salt marsh grasses in Alabama, United States - S5-7_050615r2r1 | ecosystem: Host-associated > Plants > Roots > Rhizosphere | place: USA: Alabama | collected... | reverse complement strand
AGAAGCCCGGCCAGGTTATTGAGATCGATAGCGACCGTGGGATGCTCGGCCCCGAAGCTCGCCTCGTCGATGGCCAGCGCCCGGCGCATCAAGGGCTCCGCCTCATCAGGGCGATTGGTGTCCTGAAGAAGCCCTGCCAGGTTGTTGAGATCGACGGCGACCGTGGGATGCTCGGGCCCGAAGCTCGCTTCGTCGATGGCCAGCGCCCGGCGCATCAAGGGCTCCGCCTCAGCATACTGGGCCTTGGCTTTCAGGAACAGCCCAAGGGCGTTCAATAGCCGCGCGGTGGGCTCGCCGATGCCCGCCGCCTCGGCATGGTCCACCAGCACGCCGACGTGGGGCTGCAGGGGTTCCCAGATGGTCCAATGCCGCACGTCGTCTGGCTCTCCGACCGCCGCGGTGTTCACCAGTGCGAGGGCGGCCGTGAGGGCCGCGGTGCGCGTGTCCTCGTCCTGCCGCTCGCGGGTGATCAGGGCAAGCATCCGGTGCACCCGCCCCTCGCTCGCGAACTCGGTCTCGGTGGCGGGCTGCAGCAGCGACAGCGCCCGCAGCGCAGCGATGGCGTCCTTCGGTTCGGTGTCCGTTTGGGAAGGGCGGGCAGCGCAGAGCTCGGCCAGGATCACCCCGGGGGGTGCGCTGTCGGCAAACAGCGTTGCGGTGCCTTCCGGGGCCGCGGCATGGTCGAACAGGAAGCGCGGCAACGGCGCCGGGGCGAGCCAGGCGAGCAGGTCCAGCAAGGCGCGCGCCGCGGGCGGCAAATCCCCGATGCTGGCATGCCAAGTGGCGGCCAGGGCCGCGGGGATTTCATCTGGCGCGCGTCGTGCCACTGGATGACCCTCTGGTCGGCTGCGGGCCAGCGACCCATCTTGAAGCCAATAGGATGTGGGCCCGCGGGTACACAGTCGTGGCGGTCAGGGCATCGAGCACGAAGGGGCCACTCCGCGCGTCAATCCGCTCCCATGTGCAGTGCCACGGGGTGGCGCGGACATTGAGTCCTGTTGAGTCCTTCGATAGCCATGCGATCTGTTCACGTCACCTCTCCAGGTTTTTCTCGAGATTCGCCACGCCTTGAACGCTTTCAAGTTGCTAAAACCATGAACTTATTTCGTATCATATCCGCGGGGACGAGCGTCCTTTCGGCACGATAGCCAACGTCGGGGCTGCGCTCGCAGGTCCGTCGTTGGGCACGGCGTGATCCGCCACTCTGCGTTGGGCCGAGCCGACACTGTGGGATTCTACGGACTACAGAATACCGCGGCTTCTACCAGACGACACCTTGGTCGCGGCGGGTTGTGCTTCGCAGGTGAGCGTCCGTTCCTGGCAGAACTTGGCTACCCCGGGCCGGTTGACGTTTCGTCAGGCTCGGCGAAGCGAGGTACTCGTTGATCAGCGCTGATAGGTTCCCATCAGCCCAGCCTTAGCCAGCACATGCCCTTGCATGGCCTGGACGACTTCGGTCCTGGTAGAGGGACCGCTTAGCTTCAGCGTCGCATCTAGGGCATACAGCTTGTGAAAGTAACGGTGCCGACCAATTGGCGCCATCACAGGTGAATTGCCCTGGAATCTCATCACCGTGCTCAAGAGCGCTGGAAGAAACTGTCAGGCTCTTGTGTCCCCGCGCGTCAGGTTTGGAGGCAACGGCTGGCAGGGCGAACCCGGACAACATGACTCCGGAAAAGAGCAATCGCGGAAGAACTGTTCCCCATCGGTACCGCCGCACATGAAGACTGTGGAAGACCACCACTGCCCCCCTGAGGCCGGATAGCCTGCTCTGGCAGCCGATCATGCGCGATATCGGGCTTCGCCGGCAACCGCCGTGGCACCTCCCGGACGGGTTCTTCCTTTCTCAGGGAGAACCAGGACAATCGTAGGAGAGCCGAAACCGCCCCTTCCAGCTGCTCGACTACCAGGGCCTGGCCGGCCTGCGAGCGCGCCGCTTCGGCCTTACGCGCAGTGGATCACGGCGCCGAGCCACAATTTGAGATGTTGCGACTGCTTTCTTAAGCTTATTCTCATTACGGGCCTGGTCGCTATTAATGCGAACTTAATCACGGTTATTCAGGAAAACTGTGGAAAAGATTGTGGAAAACACCGTTCGGCGGTGTCTTAAGTCATGAAAATGAAACCAGTCCGTCAATTTGGTCAAGTCCTCGCCACGGGGCTTCATCCGAAAAGTCTGAAACATAGGCCATCTCCCGAGGCTCCCCCGCAGGTCGTGTCGCGACCATGACGCGACGGACGACGCACCTTATCCCTGTGCATATGTCACGACACTGTCATGCGCTGTCAGGCAGGCATTCGGCTCACGGCGGCTCGCTCACCAGTGACTTCGTTGGCGGTGATCTGGCGGTCTGGACCTTGTTCAGTCCGGCGATCACCTCGGCCCAATGGGGTCTGCTGGAGCTGCGCCTCGTCACGCCCATGGACACAGCTGCGATGTCGGCTTCTGGTTTGATTGAGCTGCACGCCGACAAGGACATGCCGATCCGCACCGCGAGCCAGCGGATCGCCGGCGTGACCTGCCCCTCGCCCGAGTCAAGAACCATGGCACCCACCGACCCATCGGGGGCAACATGGTCGTCTACTCAGCTGATGGCGGTCGCTGGCCCCGCCTCGCTGGCGGCGATCCAGCCCGGCGCCTCGAGACGAGGGGGCTATTCGAGCTGGAGGCGTTGCCGGGCGAAACCCGGGCTGGTTCCGGCAATTCCAAGACCGGCGGCTGAATCCGGCTTGTCCCTGACCGCGACGGAAGCGCCCGGCCCGACCCCGTCTCACCCGCCTCGTCTGCAGGCAGGTTTGGATTTTCTCGCGCCGAGGTCTTTTCTAGCGTGCCCCGCACGCGCATCATCTGCGGCAATCCAGACGGACACCCAAGGGGAGAGAACCATGAGCACCGATCAGCCGAATGTGACGGGCCCAGATTTAACGGCGGGTATCGCGGTCAGCGATCTCGCCGACGGCGAGATGCTCGCGGGGCACGTTGGCGAAGAAGGCGTGTTGCTCGCGCGCCGGGGTGATACGTTTTTTGCCATTGGCGCCGCCTGCACCCACTACGGCGTGCCGCTGGCCAAGGGGCTCATGGTCGGCGACACGGTTCGCTGCCCGGCGCATCACGCCTGCTTCAGTCTGCGCACCGGCGAGGCGCTGCGTGCACCGGCCCTGAGCCCCGTGGCATGCTGGGTTGTCGAGCAGCACGACGGCAAGGTCTTCGTGCGCACGCAGCGTGCAGAGCCGCTGCCGAGACCGAGACGTGTCGCGGCGGCCGCCGACTCGCCCGGTCGGATCGTGATCGTCGGCGGTGGGGCAGCGGGATTTGCCGCCGCCGAGATGCTGCGACGAGAGGGCTACGACGGCAGCCTCACCATGCTGAGCGACGACGACGCCCCGCCGGTCGATCGACCCAACCTGTCCAAAGATTATCTGGCGGGCAATGCACCGGAGGCATGGATCCCGCTGCAGCCCGATGACTTCTACGCGGCGCACGGCATCGACCTGCGCCTGCGCGCCAAGGTCGCGCGCATCGATGTCGCCGCGGGCGCCGTGCAGCTCGGTGACGGCGGCGCCCTGCCCTACGATCGGCTCCTGCTTGCCACCGGGGCCGAGCCCGTGCGACTCCCCCTGCCGGGCATGGACCTGCCACACGTCCATACGCTGCGCTCGTTGGCCGACAGCCAAGCGATCATCGAGCGCGCCAAGTCGGCGCGGCACGCGGTGGTGCTGGGCGCGAGCTTCATCGGCCTCGAGGTGGCGGCAGCCCTGCGTGCGCGCGGTCTCGAGGTGCATGTGGTGGCACCGGAGAAGCGCCCCATGGAGCGCATCCTCGGCGCCCAGATGGGCGACCTCGTGCGCGGCCTGCATGAGCAGCACGGCGTGATCTTTCACCTCGAAGAGACTGCCGACTCGATCGATGCCCGGCAGGTCCGACTGAAGGGCGGGGACTCGATCACCGCCGAGCTGGTGGTCGCGGGTGTGGGCGTGCGACCGCGGCTGTCACTCGCCGAGCAGGCCGGACTCGCGCTTGACAACGGGGTCCTCGTGGATGCGCATCTGCAGACCAGCGCGCCCGGGATCTTCGCCGCCGGCGACATCGCGCGCTGGCCGGACCCGCACAGCGGCACCGCGATCCGCGTCGAGCACTGGGTCGTCGCCCAGCGCCAGGGACAGACGGCCGCGCGCAACATGCTCGGGCTGGGCGAGGTCTTCGACGCGGTACCATTCTTCTGGAGCAAGCACTATGACATGCCGATCAGCTACGTCGGCCACGCCGAGAGCTGGGACGAGCTCGACGTCGAAGGCGATATCGCGGCGAAGGACTGCCTGGTGAGATACAAACGCAACGGGCGCGTGCTGGCGGTTGCGTCGATCCGTCGCCCACTCGACAGCCTGATGGCAGAGGCTGAGCTGGAACGCGCGATCTCTTAGCGGGACGGCGCCGCGCGGCCCGCCAGGGAGCCGGTCACTTGAGCAGACATCGGGATGACGCCGGGGAGGCGAGCCGCATCCGCTGCGGCCCGGTGCATCACTTCTTCAGCGCACCCATGACCGCGCCGACAATCCCGGTCAGGATGCCGCCGCCGCCGAGACCCCCCACCGCCTGGGTCACCAGCGAACCGATGTCGAGGCCGCTGGAGGCCGCCGTCCCGGGATCGACGCCACCGCCGAGCAAGCTGCCAAGGGCCGACCCGCCGGCCAGCCCCCCCACCACGCCGGACACGAGCTTCGGCAGAAGCTTCATTCCCACAGACTTGACAAGACTACCAACGATCCCGCCGCCCAACATCCCGGACACGGCCTGCACGATAATCGGAATCAAGGTTTCCATATGCACACCTCACATGGTCAGGACAAGGCCACCCTTGCCGCAGCGATTATTCGCACGCCTGGTTGAAGAGCGCAAACGTGTTGAACACCCTGCGTGAGCCAGAATCCGGGGCGATGCGGTTTATCAATGCCGCACACCTTGCAACAAGGGCGCGAATCGCCCGGATCCACTCGGCTTGCAGTCGACCAACGGGCGGCCTTCCCTTCACCGGTCGGCGCACGCTAGAGGGGTGCCCGAAACCGGGCATGATCCGGATCTCAGGGAGCTTGCACGATGTCGTCCAGCCACTGAACACCGACTCTGACGAGAGGCTCTTCGCATCCGTCGAAGAAATGGTCGGCGCCCGGGATCTGGATGGAGAGGGTGCTCCAGCCGTCTCCGGGCAGCGCTACCCGCCGCCTGATCGCGCGGCAGCGACGCCCAGTTGCGGCAGATTTTTTGCTTAAGCTGTTACCATCCGCATCGTATCCGCCGCGCGGCCGGTCAGTGAGCGGCGGGATTGGGAGCCGCAGTGTGAGGGGACCACGGGCCGATGATCGACACGATTAGCTGGTTGGCCATTGCCTTCGCCGCAGGCCTGGCGGCCCGACAGATGGGCTTGCCGCCCCTGGTGGGTTATCTGGTGGCGGGTTTTGGGCTGCACGCCTTTGGGGCAGAGGCGACCCCCATGGTCAATACCCTGTCGGATCTGGGTGTGACCCTGCTGCTCTTCACCATCGGTCTCAAGCTCAAGTTGAAAAGCCTGGCGCAGCCTCAGGTATGGGGCGTCGCCGGCCTTCATATGATCGCCTTCATCGCCCTGGTCGTTCCCGTCCTGCTCGCGTTGGGGGCGCTCGCGCTGCCCTATCTGCGTGAGCTCGATCACCGGAACATGCTGATCCTGGCCTTCGCACTCAGCTTCTCGAGCACCGTGTTCGCGGTCAAGGTGCTGGAGGAGAAGGGTGAGATGGGCTCTCTTTACGGCACCATCGCGATCGGCGTCCTGATCGTTCAGGACCTCGCCGCGGTGCTCTTTCTGGCGTTCTCGCTGGGCAAGGTCCCAAGTCTCTGGGCCTTGCTGCTCCTGGCCCTCATCCCCCTTCGCGGCATCATCGGCCAGGTCTTGCATCGGGCCGGACACGGCGAGCTGCTGCTGTTGTTCGGCATCACCGTCGGTCTGGGCGGTGCCCAGCTCTTCGAGCTGGTTCACGTCAAAGGCGATCTGGGCGCCCTGCTGCTCGGGGTGCTCATCGCGCCTCATGCGAAATCGGGTGAGTTGGCCAAGACCCTGCTGGGACTCAAGGATCTCTTCCTGGTCGGCTTCTTCCTGAGTATCGGGTTGACCGCCGCGCCCGGTCTGGACATGGCACCCGTGGTGCTGGTGCTGGTCCTGTTGCTGGCTCTAAAGGGGCTTTTGTTCGAGCAGCTCTTCCTGGCCTTTGGGCTGCGCGCCCGCACCGCCTTGCTGGGCAGCCTGTCGCTCGCGAGCTTCAGCGAGTTCGGGCTCATCGTCGCGGATGTCGCCACGGAAAACGGTTGGCTGTCGTCCGATTGGCTGGCCATCGTCGCCATCACCGTGGGGGGGGCATTGGTGATCGCCTCCTGGCTCAATGCACGTTCCCACGACCTCTACGAGCTCTTCAGCGAGCGGCTGCGGCGCCAGGAGCGCGCCGTGCGGCTCCCGGTCGAGCGCGAGATCGACCCCGGCGATGCGGATGCAATGATCATCGGCATGGGGCGGGTCGGCACCGGCGCATACGATACCCTCACGCTGGACAAGGGCCTGAAGCCAGTCGGCATCGACGCCGATCCGGACACCGCGGCGCGCCACCGGGAGATGGGCCGCAACGTGGTGCAGGGCAGCGCCACCGACGCCGACTTCTGGCACCGGCTGCACTTGGACGACGGCCATATCAAGCTGGTGCTCCTGGCCATGCCGCAGGTGTCCGAAAACATCTTTGCCGCGGAGCATCTGATCAAGGAGGGCTTCAAGGGAACCATCGGTGCGATCGCGAAGTTCCCCGATGACGAGACGATCCTGCGCGCCGCCGGGGTCAGCCAAGTCTTCAACCTGTACGCCGAGGCCGGGGCTGGTTTCGCCCAGCACGTGTGCGCCGGGCGCGGGCACGCCGTCGAGACGCCAATCGATCGGCCGCCTGGCGGGCACGCCACCCGAGTCATCGAGGATGCGGATATTCGATAGGGCGTGCCGGTTCGATCTGCGCCTGCGCTGTCATGCCGGACCCGCGCGGCTGTTTGCCCCCATGGCACGCCCTACGTCTGTGTCGCCACCCTTCGCAGACAGAGGTGTGCCCGAACAGCGCGTCCATTACACTTGACGTTTAGCAGGATCCCCGAGGTGAGGATGAGCCTGTCCCGGTCGCACCAGATTGTCACAGCCGAGAATGCAGGCCAAGCAAGGCAAGACGAACCGAACGTGTCTTCCTTCGATGTGAGCTGCACCTACCGAGCTCGGCTCGTCTTCAGCCTTTCTGCATCGGTGCTGCTGCTTGGCTGCGCGTCTACGAAGTCGCTCGGCCTGATGGAAACACCGGTGCTCTACCATCAGGCGGCGGTTGACCCCTTCGCCCATCTCGGGCCGGAGGACAAGACCACCCTGACGCAAGTCTTCTATGCGACCAACCGCGCACCACAGGATCTCAAGACTGGGTTGCCTTACGGCAATGGGACAAGTGGCCTGTTGCATCTCGGTCGGGCCACTGTTCGACTCGGCGATGAAAACACGCGCTGGGAGGATCTCTATCTGGCGTCGGTGTCGCCTAACCGCGAATCCTTGATTCCGCTCACCCTGCAGGAAGCGACGGAATTGGCGGCCATCGAGCCGGACAAGCCCGGCGAGCACGCCCTCGTCGGCGACGCACAGTCGGTCGCCTCAGCCATCAACAAAGAGCTCGAAAAGACCAAGGACAAGGAATTGCTGATCTACGTTCACGGCACCAAGGTGGACTTTGCCAACGCCTGTGCCCTGACTGCCGAGATCGACCATTTCACCGGCCGGGACCTCGTCGGGGTCGGCTTTGCCTGGCCGTCACATCAGAACATCCTGTCCTACGTCCTGGGCATGGACGTCCGTCGGGCAACCAGCTCGGCCGGTTCGCTTCGTCGCCTGATCGAGCTCCTGGCGGATCACACCCGGGCCGAGCACATCAACCTGATCGCCTACAGCGCCGGCGGCAGGGTGGCTTCGAAGGCGTTGCATGAGTTGCGGGGCGCTTACGGCGCCCTGGACGCCGACGCGCTGAAAAAACGGTTCCGGCTCGGTGCCGTGATCTTCGCGGCGGCGGACGTGCCGGTTGACCGGTTTCTCGAGCGGCTGCCCGCGATCAGCGAGCTGTCTGACCAGGTGGTCGTCACTGTGTCCGATGGCGACGATGCACTGGAGGCAGCCAAGTCGCTCATGGGCGGGCAGTCCCGCATGGGCACCCTGGAGGCGGAGGACGAAGAGGAAGCCTTTGCGACATCACATGATCTCGAGAACCTCGAGATCATCGACGTGTCGCGGGGGCAGGGTGAGCGCGGTTTCGATATCGAGGGACACCACTACTGGTACCGCCACCCCTGGGCGAGCAGCGACATCGTCCTACTGGTGCGCACAGAGCTCGAACCGCCTCATCGCGGCCTCGAGCCGGCGGAGCGCCCCAGGGTCTGGTTCTTCGCGCCCCACTACCCCCAGAGCGTTCAAGACGCCGCGCGGCAGGCGCTGAAGGGTCAGTGGTAAGACGAAGGCATCAGGCGCTGCCGGTGTCGAGGCGCCCCCCGGTCTCGGCATCGAACAGGAGGACGCCGCCGGGATCGACGCACAGACCCAGCGCTCCCCCTTCCTGCACGCGGCTGTCCGTGCCCACGCGCGCCACCAGACGCAGGCGCCCGGCGTGCCCGGCGTCGAGCTCCAGCTCCTGCTGGAGTGCACCCAGCCTGCCCCCGGTGTGAGCCCGGACGTCGAAATGCACGTAGAGATCCGCCCCCAGCCACTCGACCACCTCCACGCCGGCACTGAAGACACCCGCGCACCCACCTGACCGTGCGGCGTCGGTGAATCGCTCTGGGCGGATGCCGACGATGACCTCGCGCGTTCTCGCCGACAATCGCCCTCGCAACGCGTCGGGCAGCGGGATCTCGGTCATCGGCAGGATGAGCCGGTCCCCGTCGATCTCCGCGGGGACGAAGTTCATGGCGGGCGAGCCGATGAAGCCCGCAACGAAGATGTTGGCGGGGCACTGGTAGAGCTCCCGCGGACTGCCGACCTGCTGGATCTCCCCCTTGCGCAGCACCGCGATGCGGTCGCCGAGTGTCATGGCCTCGGTCTGGTCGTGGGTGACATAGACGGTGGTGGTGCCGAGGCGTCGCTGCAGACGCGCCAGCTCGGTGCGCATCTGCACCCTGAGCTTGGCGTCCAGATTCGACAGGGGCTCGTCGAGCAGAAAAGCGGCCGGGTGGCGGACGATTGCCCGACCCATGGCCACGCGCTGGCGCTGACCGCCGGAGAGCGCCGCGGGCTTGCGCTCGAGCAGCTCGCCGAGCTCCAGGATCTCTGCGGCCTCCTTGACCCGCGCGGCGATCTCGGCCGGGTTCAGCTTGGCGAGTTTGAGGGGAAAGGCCATGTTCTCGCGCACCGTCATGTGCGGATAGAGGGCATAGCTCTGGAACACCATGGCCATGTTGCGGTCCTTGGGGTCCCGACCCGTGACCGCCTCGCCGGCGACCCGGATCTCTCCGGCGGTCGGCCGCTCCAGACCGACGATGATCTTGAGCAGGGTCGACTTGCCGCACCCGGACGGGCCCACCAGGATGAACAGCTCCCCGTCGCGAATGGTCAGATCGGTTGGCCGGACCGCTTGGGTGCCGTCCGCAAAGCGCTTCTCGATCCGGTCGAGGACAATCTCCGCCATGCCTACCCCTTGACCGCACCGGCCGTGAGCCCGGCCACGATGCGCCGCTGAAAGACGAGGACGACCAGGATCACCGGCACCGTGACGACCACCGAGGCCGCTGCGATCGAGCCCGTCGGCAACTCGAAGCGCGAGCTGCCGGTGAAGAAGGCGATGGCGGCCGGCACCGTGCGGGCATCGTTGGTGGATGTGAGCGCCGCGGCGAACAGGAAGTCGTTCCAAGCGAAGATGAACACCAGGATCGCCGCAGTGAAGACCCCCGGCGCCGCCAGCGGGACGATCACGTGACGAAAGGCCTGCAGTGGTGTGGCCCCGTCCACCCGTGCCGCCTTGTCCAGGTCCCAGGGGATCTCACGAAAAAAGGCGGACAGGGTCCAGATCGCCAGCGGGAGGGTGAAGGTCATGTAGGGCAGGATCAGACCGGGCCAGGTGTCGTAGAGGCCGAGGGTCCGCCAAAGATTGAACAGGGGTCCGATCACCGCGACCGGCGGAAACATGGCGATCGACAGGGCCGCCCCCAGGATCAGGGCGCGTCCGCGGAAGCGCAGCCGGACGATGGCGTAGGCGGCGAACATGGCGAGCAGCACAGAGAGGGCGGTTGAGATGGCGGCGATGCCGATGGAGTTCCAAACAGCGGCCGGGAACTGGGCATCGACGAAAACGGCCTGGTAGTGCTCGAGGCTCAGCTCGCCGGGCACGAAGTGCTTGTCGTTGAGGTCCGCGGCGGGCTTGAGCGAGAGGGACAGGATCCAGGCCACCGGCAGCAGTGCATAGACGAGCACCAGCAGCCCGCCGGCGCGCCAGAACAGGGTGTCGAGCAGGCTGCTCCCCGGCTTCATGACTCCTCCCCCGCGGCGAAGCTGACTCTGAAGCCCTTGACGAAGAGCGCCGCAATGGCGATCACGCAAATGAAGATCAGCACCGAGACCGCCGAGCCGAGCCCGAGGTTCAGCCGGGTCACCAGGGCATGATAGCCGACGATGGAGACCGTCTCCGTGCCCTGGGCGCCGCGGGTCTGAACGAAGACGGTGTCGAAGATGCGAAAGGCATCCAGGGTGCGGAACAAGAGGGCCACCAGAATGGCGGAGCGCATCAGCGGCAGGGTCACGCGAAAGAAGCGCTGCGCCGCGTTGGCACCGTCCACCCGCGCCGCGTCCAGCAGGTCCTGGGGCACGAGTGTCAGCCCCGCGAGCAGCAGCAGGGCCATGAACGGCGTCGTCTTCCACACCTCGGTGATAATGATCACGAGGAAGGCTGACCAGCGCTCGGTGAGCCAGGCCTGCTCCAGCCCGAGCCAGGGATTGACGAAACCGGTCACCGGATCGAACGCGAACTTCCAGGCCAGCGCCGCGACCACCGTGATGATGGCATAGGGGACCAGGACGGAGGCCCGGACGGTGCGCCGCAGGAAGAGCACCCGATGCATCACCAGCGCAAGCAGCATGCCCAACACCAGCTCGATGGCGACGGACGCCGCTGTAATGATCAGGGTGTTGGCGAGGGACTCCCACCAGACTCCGGAGGTCAGCACGCTGGCATAGTTGGCGAGCCCGACGTACTCCCGTTGGTCCGGGAAACGCAGGTCGTAGCGAAAGAGCGACAGCCACAGGGCATAGAGGATCGGGTAGGCGGTCACCAGCAGCATGGCCAGCACCGCCGGTGTGCACAGCAGCCACCCGAAACGCTCCTCGGACGCGTCGCGCCGCGGACTCACAAGAGCCCCTCCGAGCGCAGTGCGCGTCCGACCGCCTGCCGCAGGCGCTCCGCATCGCCGTCCGGGTCGATCTCGGCGAGTGGGTGCAATGTCCGGCTGATCGCCAGCGAGACGTCGTTGTAGAGAGGGGTCTTGGGCCGCTGGGCGGCGTCGTTCAAGGTCTCGCGCAGCAGATCGGCGAAGGGAAAGGTCGCGCGCACCTGGCGGTCGTCGTAGAGGGCGGCGGTGGTCGGCGGCAGACCGCCGCGCTCTGCGGCGAGCCGCTGGCCGTCGCGCGAGGCGATACAGGCGGCGGCGCGCAGGGCCAGGTCCGGGTGCCGCGAAAAGGCCCCTACCCCCAAATTGATTCCGCCGATCGTCACCCGGCTCGGTCGGCCCGCCTCGACCGCCGGCCAACGCGCCCAGCCCATATGCTCGGCGACCGCCGGGGCGTTCGAGCGGGCGCTCGGCCACACATAGGTGTAGTTGAGCATGAAGCTCGAGCCGCCGGACTCGAACGCCAGGCGAGCCTGATCCTCGCGGGCGCTCGCGAGCCCCCTGTCTGAGGCAGGTGACCCGGCGAGGCGTCGCATGAGACGCAGGGCCTCACGCACGGGACCCGGCTGCAGGGCAGCGGCACCCGCCTCGTCCAACACCGAGCCACCCGCCGATGCGAGCAGAGAGACGAAGAAGACAGTGAGCCCCTCGTAGCGGGCCCCTTGGGCCTGGATGGTGCCCTCCTCGCCCAGTGACTCGGCCATGTCAATCATGTCGTCCCAGGTCTGGGGTGGCCGTGACACGCGGTCGGTGCGGTACCAGAGTAGCTGGGTGTTGGTGGTAAAGGGCGCCGCCCAGAGCCTCCCCTGATAGGTCGCGCTCGCGACCGCCGCCGGGATCCTGCCCTCCCGCGCAGCCTCCGCCTGATCCTCGGGCCAGGGCAGGATCCAACGGGCCTCGGCGAGCTCGGCGGTCCAGATCACGTCCATCCCGATGATGTCGATGTCGTCGTCGCGGGCGGCGAGACGGCGCACCAGCTGCTCGCGCTGCTGATCGGCATCTGCCGGCAAGGGCCTGAGCTCGACGCGGTAGGCGCCGTCCGACGCCTCGGCGCAGCGTCGCGACGCCTCGGCGAAGGCCCCGGATGGCTCGTCGAACACGTACCAGCGCAGTACCGGGGTCTCGGGCGCGTCCACACTGCATCCGGGCAGCAGATTTGCAGCCAATGCCGCCACGGTCCAGCGGTATAGCAGCGATTTCGGTTGCTTCTTTCCTCGCATGTCGCATCCAGCGTCGCTGGCGCCCACCAGCCCGTCGACTGCCAAAGGATGCGCCATAAGACGGCGAGGCGTCCACCCGTACCCGCCCTGACGGAACCCGCCTCCTACAATCGAGACGTCGGGCGCTTCCCCGGAGCCGGGCCAGCGAGCAGTCCGAACCCACAGCGCAGGATGCCGCACCGGACATCTGTCACCACTGTCCATCCCCGGGGGTGATCGCCCTCAATCCGTGTCGGCCTGCGCATGCCCGATCCGCGCTCCCCGACCCGGGGCGGGATCCCGATGCAGGCCGCGCACGTAGAAGCGGTGGCCGCCAAACTCTGTCGCGACCAGCAGGCGATCTGCGACCAGCCGCTCCACCACGGCCCAGGCGCCTCCCGAACGTTCGACCAACGCCTGCACAGCGCTCTCGCGCAAGGGGTGGACGGCGGCAATTGCCAGCAGGTCGTCCGCCAGGTTTCCGGTGGAGGCAAAGGCGTCCCCCTCGTACCCGCTCAGCAGCTCCAGCCGCTCGGTGTGGCCGCGGACGATCTGAAAGAAGCGGTTGAGCCTGTCCGCATCGGGAGGCGTCACGCCGGGTTCCGCCGGTGGTCGGATCGGCACCGACAGATAGGCACAGGGCGGGGCAAGCCGCGCGATGAAGCGGCCAACGGCCTCGGCGTTGGCATCGCCGTCATTGATGCCGGCCACCAGCATGGTCTCGGTGGCAAGCGTGCCTCGGTAGCGGGCAGCGAAGGCCAGCACGCCCTCCAGCATCTCGGCGTGATCCAGGTCGGGATGCGGCCGGTTGACCAGGCGCCACACGTCCGTCTCGATGGCGTCGATCTTCACCGACACCCAATCCGCCTTACACAGACTTTCGCGGACGGCCGCGCGGAACAGGAGCGACCCGTTGGAGATCACCGCGATCGGGATCCCCAAGGGGCGCAGGCGCTCGATGGTGTCACCCAGGCGAGCGTCGAGGGTGGGCTCGCCGTCCGGGACAAAGGTCAGATAGTCCACCCGCTCCCCGCGCGCCCTGAGCCGTGCGAGATGCCGCTCGACCTCTTGGACGACCCGCTCAGGCGCGTAGAAGGTCCGCGGCGCGATCTCCGTTTGCGACGTGGGTCCCACCTGGCAGTAGACGCAGGAGTAGGAGCACGACTTCGGCGGGATGTTGTTGATGCCGAGGCTTTGCCCGAGGCGCCGCGAAGGGACGGGTCCGAAGATCAGCATGAGGGTCAGGCCCTTGGCTGAGGAGGTCGCAGCCGGTGCGGCCGGGCGCCGAGCGGCATCGCCGCACGGACCCTCCCGATCAGATCGCTCTTCGCGATCAAAATGATTTGATCAAACATGTTTCACTATGACCGAAAGACCCCCAGTGTCTCCCCTCGACAAGAGACCCACCGCCGAGCGCATCCGCGCACTCGGCTTCCGGGCGCCCGGCTCCTACCGGGAGTATACGCCGATCGCGGCACCGACGGCCGCGAGCGGCACCCCGAGCTCCTCGGCTTAGAAGGCCGGCACGAGGAGGGCCATGGGGAGCGCCGCGACCGAGGTCACCAGCGACGGCAACGCCTACAGGAGAATCCACCGCAGCCGGATCCGAGCGTCCTTGTCGAATCTCGGGCTCGCTCCCATCATCTCCGAATCTCGGGGGCGTTCGGGTCGCCCGAGTCGCTGCCGGTCGACTCGAAACCGACCATCTTTTTACTTCCAGCCCATCGGTCCGACGGACATGAACGACAAGGTCATCGTACCCATCCTCGCGATCCTCGCGGCCCTGGCGATCGCCGCCGGGATGGCCTGGGCCGGCAGTCAAGGCGGCGTGACCGTCTCCGGGTGGCCGGTACTCGCGCTGGCCGGGGCGTTCGCCTTCATCGTGCAGTGGATCGTTTTCGTTCCATCCTACCGGGCACAGACCGAGCACTATTATGACCTCACGGGCAGTCTCACCTATCTGGCCGTGGCGATCGGCACCCTACTCCTTGCCGGCGCGTACGATGCGCGATCCATCCTGCTCGTCGGGTTGGTTTCCATCTGGGCGCTCCGCCTGGGCAGCTTTCTGTTCCTGCGCGTCAGGCAGGCCGGTCGCGACGACCGCTTCGACACCATCAAGCCATCGTTCGCCCGCTTTCTGATGGCCTGGACGCTCCAAGGCCTCTGGATCTTCCTGACGCTCGCCGCCGCGCTGGCCGCCATCACCTCGTCGAAGACCGTGCCGCTGGGGCTCGTGGGGCTCCTCGGTATCGGGATCTGGATCGTCGGTTTCGCAACCGAGGCGATCAGTGACAACCAGAAGCGCCGCTTCCGCCGGGACCCGGCCAATGCCGGCCGTTTCATCACCACCGGGCTGTGGGCCTGGTCGCGCCACCCCAACTACTTCGGAGAGATCACGTTGTGGGTCGGAATCGCGCTGATCGCGCTGCCGGCGCTCTCCGGATGGCAGTATCTGACCCTGCTCTCGCCGGCATTCGTCTTCCTCTTGCTCACCCGAGTCAGCGGCATCCCCTTGCTGGAGGCCAAAGCCGAAGAGCGCTGGGGTGACGACCCCACGTTTCGAGCCTACAAGGCACGGACGCCGGCGCTCTTTCCGCGCCGGCCAAGCTGATCCGCTGCGGGAGATGCGCCTCCGCCTTCTTTGGGATGGGCGGGTCCAGTGGGTCCCGCGCTCCCGCGGCTCAATCGCGTCGCCGTCGAGCCGCGATTTGGATCCCCGCCTGCGGTCTACCAACCCATTGTCGCGGCGTGATCGCCGGCCACGGCGGCGCTAGAATCGCAACGGGCGCTGTCGCCCGGACCACCCAGGCCGCAATTCATGAGCTCCAGACGCCGCTGGCTGGTCGTCGCGGCGATCCTTCTCAGCCTTCTCGTGGTCGCCACAGCAGGGTGGGTTCTCGTCGCCGGCGGCGATCTGAAGGCGTTCCCCGACATGTTGGATGACCTGCTGGGCGAGCCCGCGCTGCCCGACGGCTTTGCGATGGGAAATGGTCGCCTCGAGGCAACCGAGGTGGACGTGGCGACCAAGCTGCCGGGGCGGCTGGCGGAGGTGCGCGTGCGCGAGGGCGACCGGGTGGAGGCCGGACAGGTGGTCGCGGTGCTCGACACGGATGCGCTTGCGGCCCAGCAGCGCCAGGCCCGCGCGGAGCGGCGGCGCGCCCAGCAGGAGCGCGAGTACGCGCTGGCCGTGGTGGAGCAGCGCGTGAGCGAGCTCGAGCTCGCCCGCCGCGAGCTCGCGCGTCTACAGCGACTCTCGCGCTCCGACCAGTTCGTCTCGGAGGAGCAGGTCGACCGGGCCCGCACCGATGCACGCACCGCCGAGGCGGCACTGAGGGCCGCCCAGGTCCAGGTGACCGCGAGCGATGCGGCGATCGAGGCGGCACAGGCGAGTATCGAGCGCATCGAGGTCGATATCGCCGACAGCACCCTCAAGGCACCGCGGGGCGGCCGTGTGCTCTACCGCCTGGCGGAACCCGGCGAAGTCTTGGGGGCAGGCGGCAAGGTCCTGACCCTGCTTGACCTGACCGATGTCTACATGGTCATCTTTCTGCCCGCGCCGGCGGCCGGATGGGCCGCCCTCGGCGCACCGGCCCGGATCCTGCTCGATGCCGCCCCTCAGTACGTGATCCCCGCTGAAGTCTCCTTCGTTGCCCCGCGCGCCCAGTTCACCCCCAAACAGGTAGAGACCCAAAGCGTTCGCGAAAACCTCGCCTTCCGCGTCAAGGTGCGCATCGACCCCGAGCTCCTCGCCCGCTACGAGGCATGGGTAAAGACGGGAGTCCCCGGTGTCGCCTACGTGCAGATCAGACCGGAGACCCCCTGGCCCGAGCATCTCGCCCCGAGGCTGCCGACATGGCCGAGCACACCGCGCCCCCCGTTGTCCGACTGAGCGGGCTGAGCCACGCCTACCGCTCGGCCACTGCCCTCGCTGGGGTGGGGTTGGAGCTTCCCGCCGGGCGGATGAGCGGGTTGATCGGCCCGGACGGGGTCGGCAAGTCGACGCTGCTCGGCATCGTCGCGGGTGTGCGCCGGATCCAGTCCGGACGCGTCGAGGTGCTGGGGCGGGACCTGCGGCTGCGCCGCGGGCGCGAAGCGGTGCTCCGGCGTATCGCCTATATGCCGCAGGGGCTCGGCCGGAACCTTTACCCGGCCCTTTCGGTCCGGGAGAATCTGGATTTCTTCGGCCGCCTGTTCGGGCAGGACCGGGCCACCCGGGCCGAGCGCATCGCCGAGCTCACCGCGGCCACCGGCCTCGCCCCCTTCATCGACCGACCCGCGCTCAACCTCTCGGGCGGCATGAGGCAGAAGCTCGGGGTCTGCTGCGCACTGATCCACGAGCCCGACCTGCTGATCCTCGACGAGCCGACGACCGGCGTCGATCCGCTCTCCCGGCGTCGTTTCTGGGACCTGATGGGGCGGCTGCGTCTGCGGCGCCCGGACCTCAGCATCCTGGTGTCCACGGCCTACATGGAAGAGGCCGAGCGCTTCGACACCCTGGTGGCAATGGACGCCGGGCGCGTGCTCGCCCAGGGCACCGTGGCCGAGCTGCGCGCGCAAACCGGCGAGCACGACTTGGAGGCGGTGTTTGTTGCCCTGCTCCCCGCAGAGCGACGGGGCGCCCATCGGCCCCTGGCGGTCCGAACCCGTCCGCCCACGGGGGGCGGCCCACCCGCCATCCGGGCCGAGGGACTGACCCGCCGCTTCGGTGACTTCACCGCCGTCGATCGGGTCGATCTATCGATCCGCAAGGGGGAGATCTTCGGCTTCCTCGGCTCCAACGGCAGCGGCAAGACCACCACCATGCGCATGCTCACCGGCCTGTTGCCGGTCACCGAGGGCTCGGCCTTCGTGTTCGGTCAGCCGGTGGAGGCGGAGGACGCGGCCCTGCGCCGCCGCCTGGGGTTCATGTCCCAATCCTTCTCGCTCTACGGGGAGCTCTCCGTACGGCAGAACCTCGACCTGCACGCGCGTCTCTATCACCTGCCCCCCGAGCACATACCCCGGCGGATCGCGGAGGTCAGCGAGCGCTTCGATCTCGCGCGGCATCTCGACGCCCGGGCCGAGGAGCTGCCGCTTGGGGTGCGCCAGCGCCTCTCGCTGGCGGTCGCGGTGATCCACGAGCCGGAGCTCCTGATCCTGGACGAGCCGACCTCCGGGGTCGACCCGATCGCCCGTGACCGCTTCTGGGAGCAGCTGCTCGGCCTCTCCCGTGAGCAGGGGGTGACCCTCTTCATCTCCACCCACTTCATGAACGAGGCAGAGCGGTGCGACCGCATCTCGCTCATGCACGCGGGACGGGTTCTCGCCGAGGGCACCCCGGGTGCACTCAAGGCCGAGCGGGGCGCGGCGACGCTGGAGGACGCCTTCGTCGCCTACATGGAGCGGGGCCTCGCGCAGGGCGGTGAGGAGTCGCGCGCCGAGTGGGGGGGGGCACGCCCGCACCCGGGCCGGCCGCGCCCGCCGCCCAGCCCGCGCCGACTCTCCCTGCGCCGGCTCTGGGCCTTTGTCAGGCGCGAGACCACCGAGCTGCGGCGCGACCCGATCCGTCTCGCCTTCGCCCTGCTCGGGCCGGTGCTCCTGATGTTCGCCATGGGATTCGGAATCTCCTTCGACGTCGAAGAGATCGCCTATGCCGGGCTCGACCACGACCGCAGCCCGGCGAGCCGGGAGTACCTTGAGCACTTCGCCGGTTCGCCCTGGTTCTCCGAGCAGCCCCCCCTCGTCACTGACACGGACATGCAACGGCGGCTCGCGAGCGGCCGGCTGACCCTGGCGATCGAGATCCCGCCGGGCTTCGGGCGGGCCCTGAAGCGCGGCGCCCGGCCCGAGGTCGGCTTCCTGATCGATGGGGCCATCCCGTTCCGCAGCGACACCATCCGCGGCTACGTCGAAGGGGTGCATCGACACTATCTGGAGTCCCGCGGCGGCGCCCCGTCCACGGCCTTGGTGGACGTCGAGACCCGCTTTCGCTACAACCAGGATTTCAAAAGCGTCTATGCAATGGTGCCGGGGATCCTGATGTTGCTGCTGATCATGATCCCGGCCACGATGACCGCGGTCGGGGTGGTGCGAGAGAAGGAGCTGGGCTCAATCGTCAACCTCTACGCGACGCCGAGCAACGGCGTGGAGTTCCTGCTCGGAAAGCAGCTCCCCTACGTGGGGCTGGCCCTCCTGAGCTACGTCATGCTGCTCATGATGGCGCTCTTCCTGTTTCGGGTGCCGCTGACCGGGGGTCTGGGCGCACTCACCTTGGGGGCGGTCCTGTTCGTCTTCGCGAGCACCGGGCTCGGGCTCCTGATCTCGACCTTCATGCGAACCCAGATCGCGGCGGTCTTCGGCACGGCCATCGCGAGCACCATCCCGACCATCCTGTTCTCGGGCATGCTGGTGCCGGTCTCCGCGCTGACGGGTCCAGCGCGTTTCATGGGCCACGGCTTCCCAAGCGCCTGGTTCAACCATGTGAGCGTGGGGACCTTCACCAAGGGGCTGACCCTGGGTGGCCTTTGGCTGGACGACCTGGTGCTCGCCGCTTTCGGACTTGGTTTCTTCCTGCTCGGGCTCGCCCTGCTGCGGACCCAGGAGCGCTGAGATGCGGCTCACCAACGTCTATCGCCTTGGGCTCAAGGAGCTCATCAGCCTGCGCTACGATCCCGTCCTCGTCTTGCTCATACTCTACGCCTTCACCTTTGCCATCATCGCCCCGGCGCGCGGCGTCAAGCTCGAGCTCAAGAACGCCTCGGTCGCGATCGTCGACGAGGACCGCTCCCCGCTCTCGGCCAGGATGGCCGAGAGCCTGCGCCTGCCGTACTTTCAGTCGCCGGACCACATCGGGGTGGCCGATATCGACGCGACGATGGATGCCGGCCAATACACCTTCGTGATCGACCTGCCGCCCCGGTTCCAGGCCGATGCCGAGGAAGGCCGCAGCCCGGCGGTGCAGGTCAATGTCGACGCGACCGCCATGGCGATGGCGGGCGCAGGCGCGCGCTATCTGGAGCGGGTGCTCACCGATGAGCCGCTGCGCTACCTCCACGGCGACCAGGCGGAGGCGCCAGATCAGGTGGTGCCGGTCACCCGACTCGCCTTCAACCCGAACGGCGAGTCGACATGGTTCCTGGCGGTGATGCAGATCGTCAACATGGTTACACTGCTCGGCATCGTCCTGACCGGGGCGGCGCTGATCCGCGAGCGCGAGCACGGAACCATCGAGCACCTGCTGGTGATGCCGCTCACCTCCGCGGAGATCATGCTCGCCAAGGTCTGGGCCAACGCCCTGGTGATCGTCGTAGCCGCGACCCTCGCCATGTTGGTGGTCGTCCAGGGGCTGCTCGGGGTCCCCAACGCGGGGTCTCTCGGGCTCTTCGTGCTCGGACTCGGCGTCTATCTCTTCGCGCTCACCGCTTTCGGCATCCTGCTGGCCACACTCACCCGCACCATGCCCCAGTTCGGTCTGCTCTCCATCCCGCTCTTTCTGGTCATGTACATGCTCTCGGGCGCCAACACCCCGCTCGACGCCATGCCGGATCTGCTGCGGCGGCTGATGCTCATCTCACCCACTACCCACTTCGTCGCTTTCGTCCAATCGGTGGTCTTCCGCGGCGCCGGGCTCGAGCTGGTCTGGCCCCACCTGGCCGCGACCCTGGGCCTGGGCGCGTTGGCCTTCGCCATCGCCCTCGCCCGCTTCCGGCAGACGGTGAGTCTGACCCGCCTGTGACTGCCGAGGAACAGGATCGTCCCGGGACAGGTGGACCCGTCGAGGCGGAGGACACCGATTGACGATCTGCGCGAACGCGCCGATCCTCCTGGGGGCCAGCCGCTGCGCCTGGAGCCGCCGATGCTCCGGAGCGGGTCCCGCGGCAGCCGGGAGCACCTTCGATGGCCATACGCGTTCATCGATCGACTGGGACAGCCTCGGCACCGAGCCGCACGCGGACTGGCACCGGTTCCGCCGGAAACTGCTCACCGTTCGCCGGCGGGAGATCGCCCCCCCTGCCGGGAACCACAGGCGGCCAAGACCAATTCGAGCTGATCGGGCGACGGGGCATACGAGTCCATGCGCGGCTCGGCGACGGCGCCCTATTGATCCTCGCGGCCAACCCCGGCGACACGGAGGTCGAGATCAAGCATCCCGCTGTGGACGCCCCCGCAGACCCCTCTACGCGCAGCCGAAACTGTTCCGTCCGGGCGGCTTTCTCGAGGTTGAAACGTCCATCGACTGACTGCATGCTGCCTGGCGATGTGGACGCGCGCATATCGCTGGCTCGACCGCACCGTTCTGGAGCTGGGACGGGAGGTACGGCTGTCCTACCTGCCACCCCTGATGGTGTATCTCGCCGCCGGAGTGTCCGGCCTGACGGCGATCGTCGGGACCTTCTTCGTCAAGGACTACCTCGGGCTCTCCGCTGAGCTGCTCGCGGCCCTCGCCTTCTGGGCCATGATCCCCTGGGCCCTGAAGATGCCGCTGGGTCATCTGGTCGACCTGATCTGGCGCTACAAGGCCGTGCTGGTTTATGCCGGCGCCGGACTCATCGCAACGAGTCTGCTGATCATGCTCGGCTTGCTGACCCGACCGCAGTCGATGGCGGAGCTGATGCCGGTGGAGACATGGTACGTCCTGAGCGTCCTGCTCGCACCGCTTGGCTATGTGGTTCAAGACGTGGTGGCTGACGCCATGACCGTCGAGGCGGTCCCCACGTTGGACGAGGACGGCTGGCCCATTGCGCCCGAACGCCGGCGCCTCATGCACACCACGATGCAGACCCTGGGACGGGTCGCCATCATCGGCGGCGGCGTGGTCGTCGCGCTGCTGAACGTCTGGTTGTTCAGGGACGTGGAGGGCATGGACGAGCCCGACAAGCTCGCCACCTACGTCCGCATTTATGCGCTCGCGTTGTTGATTCCGGCGGCCTCGGTCTCAGGCGTGATCCTGGGCGGTCTGACGAAGCGCCGCGAGGTCCGCCGGCTGCGCGCGCTCGGCCATGGGCCCGCTGCCGAGCGCCTGCTCCGTGGCCGTGCCGAGCCGACCAAACCGAACGCCTGGATCCTCGGCGGCAGCCTGGTGTTCGTGGTGTTCACGCTGGCGGTGGGATTGGGCGATGTCCCCTACAACGAGGAGATCGTATTCCTCGGGTCGCTCTCCATCGTGATCTTCCTGATCACGCGCCTGCTGCGGGAGCTCACGCCCGAGGCCGGGCGCCTGCTGCTCGGCACCGCGATCATCATCTTCGTCTACCGGGCCGTCCCCACCCCCGGGGCGGGAGAGACCTGGTGGATGATCGACGTCCTTGGATTCGATCAGCATTTCCTCTCCGTACTGTCGCTGATCGGCAGCAGCATGGCGCTGGCGGCCATGTTCGCCTTCCGCCGCTTCATGGCGGATTATTCCATTGCCTACATCGTCGGCGTTCTCACGATCCTGGCCACCCTGCTCGCGCTGCCGAACGTCGGGCTGTATTTCGGTGTCCATCACTGGACCGCCGCACATACCGCCGGCGTGGTGGACGCCCGGTTCATTGCCCTGGTGGACACAGCCGTGGAGTCGCCGTTGGGACAGGTCGCCATGATCCCGATGCTCGCCTGGATCGCGAATTCCGCCCCCGCCCACCTCAAGGCCACCTTCTTCGCGGTCATGGCCTCGTTCACCAACCTCGCCCTCTCGGCCGGTCAGCTTGGCACCAAGTATCTCAATCAAGTCTTCACCGTCACGCGGGAGGTCCGCGGCGGCGCCAATGCGATGGTCACGGTCCCGGCAGACTACTCCGAGCTGGGCTGGCTGCTGTTGACCGTCATGGCGCTCGGCCTCGTGCTGCCCTTTGCCGCTATCGGCGTGGTTAAGGCCACGCGACTGCGCAGTGCCTGAGGATCGCTGCAAACCTCGTCACATCAGACGCTCCGCCGCGGCGCTGCTCTTCAGTCCCGGCCCAGGTTTGTGTCGGGTCACCGCCGATTGGGGGTGACAAGGGCTGACCGCCCGACCCAGCACAGCAAGCAGGGTGATGGTTCGCAAGTGCCGAAGACGGCCGTATCAGAGGCGATTGATGTCAGCCTCGCGTGCCCGTGCGAGCACGATCGGACCAACCTCTTCGAGAACCCCGGAAGGCAACTCCAAACCTTCCACCGCGGCGAGCCGCTCGCCCAGCGCTTCGACCGTCTCGGGCCGACCTTCCATCCGCGCGACCAATGAGGTCAGATCCTCCACCAAGGCCCAGGGATATGTGATCCAACGCCATTTCAGCACGCGCCGGGCATGGTAGTCGGGCGTCACGCCGGATGTCTGCTTGTGATGCAGAACCGCGGTTCGCAGCGCCGCGGGCGGGCCCTTTGCGTCCAGATGCCGAAGGGCGACGGCGAAGGTGTCGCCCGAATCGCACACATCGTCGACCAGAAGAACCCGCCGCCCGGGGATGTCGAGGGGCAGCGGGTAACGGACCACGGCGGAACGCATCTTGTCGGGGCCGCGATAGTGTTCGATCTTGAGGGTCACAAGATCCAGAACCCCGAAATAATCGGCCAGCACCCGTGCGACCGGGTATCCGCCTCGCGTGACGGCTACAATCAGATCAGGCTTGTACCCGTCCGCATCAATCCGCCGGTACAGCACCCCGCACAGGCTCGCGAAGCGGCTCCAGCTCACGTACTCGAATCGCATGGTCGACTCACAGCCTTGGCCAGTGCACTCCCATCCCCGGAAACGGGACTTCGCAATGACCGCGCCCCGGCCCGGATCCCCCTGCCCCTCTGAAACAGGATCAGATCCGTGCGCCAGGTGGAGACGCCGGGCATGCTGGATCGGGCCAAGTCAATTCGTCCTCATGAAATGGTCCTGATGCGGACCATGGACAGACAAGCGCCGACTCCCGTCCCTATACCGGGGACAACCCGCTCGCCCGGAGAATCCCGCACGCGGGCCACGTCCGCTGCGGTTACACCAACGGCTGCGATCTGCGCCCACGTGGCTCCGCGCCCTGCCGTCAACCGCCGGCCGGCGCCCTCGCCCACCGATCTCGCTTCCATCACCATGCCGGCGCACGAACCTGTCGGACTGAGGGAGATCGAAGCGAGGGAGTGGGAGAGCGAGGCCATTGCGTTCCGGTTTTGAGGCGCATAGTGGGGGCTATGTCACGAAAGAG
>Ga0316577_10000100_pt1 | contig 23812 bp, 22 predicted proteins | sample S5NA_FD_203073 | JGI IMG/M metagenome (GOLD analysis project Ga0316577, IMG submission 203073) | Rhizosphere microbial communities from salt marsh grasses in Alabama, United States - S5-7_050615r2r1 | ecosystem: Host-associated > Plants > Roots > Rhizosphere | place: USA: Alabama | collected... | reverse complement strand
CCTGGTTCCGCCGCGGCCGCGGCCTCGCGATCGGAACTCTCGTCGGCGCGCTCACGGTCGGGAAGGCGACGCCGTATCTCGTCGACGTGTTCGGGGGGACGGGAATCGGGTTCATCGTGCTCAGCACCTCCGCGTGCGGCCTCCTCGCGGCGGTGCTCGTGGCCGTCGGCTACCGCGACGGGCCGCACGCCTTCCCTCGCCGCCCCTTCTCGTGGGGGCTCGTGGGAGATGTGGTCCGGGAGCGGCAGTGGCGGCTGGCGACGGGTGGGTACCTCGGCCACATGTGGGAGCTCTACGCGTTCTGGACCTGGATTTCTGCGTTCCTCGTGGCGTCGCGCGCGGCCTCGACCGGCGCGGCGCCGGCGGCGGCCGGGCCCGGCACGAAGCTCGCCGCCTTCGTCGCGATCGCGATCGGGGGCGCGGGCTGCGTGTGGGGCGGCCGGGTCGCCGACCGGATCGGGTACGAGGCGCTCACCATCCGGGCGATGGCCGCGAGTGGAAGCTGCGCCCTCCTCGTGGGACTCCTGTTCGGCGGACCCGCCTGGCTGCTCGTCCCGGTCGTGTGGGTCTGGGGATTCTTCGTCGTCGCCGACTCCGCCCAGTTCAGCGCCCTGGTGACGGAGGTCGTGCCGGCCCACGCCGTCGGGACCGCGCTCACGCTTCAGGTCTCGTCGGGGTTCCTCCTGACCATGATCACGATTCAGCTTGTGCCCTCGATCTCGGAAGGCGTGGGCTGGCGGTGGGCGTTCCCGGTGCTGGCGCTCGGGCCGGGGTTCGGAATCGCGTCCATCCGCCGATTGCGGAGGCTCCGGAGCGGCGGCGGGAACCCGACTCGGCCGCCGGTGGTTTCAGAGGCGCCATGAAGAGCGTTCTCGCCTCCGGACTCGGCGGCCTCGCGGCCGCGGTCGGCTCGATGCTGTGCTGTACGGGGCCGCTCGTGCTCGCCGCGATGGGGCTCTCCGGGGCCGCCCTTTCCGCCTGGCGGCCCTGGCGGCCTCTGTTCGTCGTCGCCGCGATCGGCCTGTTTCTGCTCGCCTTCCGCCGGCTCGAGCGGGCCGAGGAGCGAGCCTGCGCCGAAACGACCGGGCAGGATGGCGCCGCGGCGTGCGACGTGTGCGCGGACCCGGTCCGGCTCCGGCGCACGCGACGGGCGCTCCTCGGGCTCGCCGCGATCTCCCTGCTGCTGCTCCTCTCGCCCCGCTGGGCCCCGCTCGTGTTCTGAGCGGACCGGCACGCGATCGGACGGCCTAGTCCGACCCGTCCAGGTTCGCGAGCAGCGCCCGAACCGCCTCGATCTCCTCGTCGTTCACCGCGTGCCCGAGTCCCGGGTAGATCCGCACGTCGGTCTTCGCCCCGAGCGACGCCAGCACCTCGCCCGATGCTTCCACCCGCTCCCGCGGGATGTGCGGGTCGGGGTCCCCGCAGCCCAGGAACGCGGGAGTGCCATCCAGCGTTCCGGGATACGCCCGCGCCGTCCCGGGCGGCCCGATGAGCCCTCCGCTGAGCGCCGCCAGTCCGCCCCAGCGCCGCGCGTTCCTGGCGAGGAACTCCGTCGCGAGACACGCCCCCTGCGAGAATCCGAGGAGCAGGATCCGGCCCGGTCGGAGGCCCTCGTCGCGAAGCCCGTCCACGACGCGAGCGAGCGCCCGGAGCGCCGAGTCCAGCCAGGGCTGGTTCCTCTCGAGCGGCGCCAGAAAGGACTCCGGGTACCAGCTGCCGCCCCGCGCCCGGGGCGCCAGCCAGGCCGTGCGCGGCTGCGCCAGGAGGCGGGCGAACTCGGCCATTCCCTCGGGGCTGCCCCCGCGCCCGTGCAGGAGAAGCACGGCACGGTCGGCCTCGCCGGGCGCGGCCCCGAGGCGGAGCGGGCTCGCGCCCGCGTGCGGGTCCGTGCGCCCGTCGAGGGGAGAGGCCGGCCCGGTCCCGTCCTCCGCCCCGCTCACGACGCGGGGTCTCCCGCCGCCTCGGCGTCCCGGGTCCGGATCGGGGGCAGCGCCGCCTCGATCCGGGCGCGCGCGGGCTCGTACCACGGCGGAAGCCGGAGCTCCGAGCCGAGCGTCTCCACGGACTCGTCGATCAGCATGCCCGGCGGGTCGGTGGCGATCTCGAACAGGACGCCACCCGGCTCCCGGAAGTAGATCGACCGGAAGTACTGGCGGTCCCGGACCGGCGTGACGTCGAACCCGGCGGCCAGGAGGGCCTCCCGGAAGGCCGCCTGTTCCTCGTCGTCGCGGGCCCGGAACGCGACGTGATGCACCGAGCCCGATCCGAGCCGCGCGGGCGCGGAGCCGGACGCGGCGAGGAGGTCGACGATGCGCCCCTCTCCGTCGCCCGCGGCCTCGAGCCGGAGACGGCCGTCCTCCTCGCCGGCCTCCTCGAAGCCGAGCACGTCGGCGAGGAGACGGGCCGTGAGGTCGGGACGCGCCACCGACAGCGTCACCCCGTGGAACCCACGAATGTCGGTCCCATCGTCGCCGGCCGCCTCCCTCCCGACCAGCTCCAGCCGCGACTCGTCGCTGTCGCGGAACGCCAGGACCGGCGCCCCGAACCTCTCCACGGGCTCTGCTTCGAGCTCGAGCGCCTCTCTCCAGTCTCCGACGGCGTCGCGCGGAATCGCGTACGACGTCACCGCGACCTCGCCGGCGCCCGCCCGGCCGCTCGGGATGCCCTCCCAGGGGAAGAACGTGATGAGCGTTCCGGGCGAGCCCGTGCGGTCCCCGTAATAGAGGTGCCACGTGTTCGGGTCGTCGAAGTTCACCGTCCGCTTCACCAGGCGGAGATTCAGGCGATCCGTGTAGAAGTCCACGTTCCCCTGCGCCGATCCGGCGATCGAGGTCACGTGGTGGAGTCCCGTCGTGCGAGGCATCTATCTCTCCTTTCCGTCGCGTTCGTCACCACCGGCCGACACGCTCCCGTCGAGCCCGGCCGCGTGCCGGCCGAGCCTGCGGAGGAGCTTCGCGGCCGTCTCGCGTTCCCCGTCGGTCAGACCTGCGGTCGCCTCCACGAGGCAGGTCGCGTGCTCCGGGAAGATCCCGTCGAGCAGGGCCCGGCCCTCGGCCGAGAGGGAGGCGATCCGGACCCGGCGGTCCCGCTCCGACGGAGCGCGCCGGAGCAGGCCGCGTCGCTCCAGCCCGTCCGCCAGCCACGTGATCCCCCCGCTCGAGACCAGGACCTTCCGCTGCAGCTCCCCGAGCGGAAGCGGGCCGAGGTGGTAGAGCGCCTCGAGCACCCCGAACTCCGCCAGGGTGAGTCCGTGCCGGGCCACGTCCTCCGAGGCGCGTGCCTCGATCGCCCGGAACGCCCGCGCGAGGGTCACCCACAGGTGCAGCGCCGACCGTGTCTTCGGCATGCCGTCGTCGTCTCCCCGCGAAGGGTCAATTATCTCAGTTCTAAGATAAATGGCCGGAGCCGGCCCGTCAACGGGAGGGCAAGGGAGAGCGGGTTGGGTCAGGCGGGCCCGTCGCCGCCGGCGTCGGGGAACGCCTCGGCGTAGTCCTCCAGGGCCGCCTCGATCACGGCCTCCGCGTGCGCCCGACCGTACGGGGCTCCGATGGAGACCGAGTCGGGCTCGCCGGGCAGCCGCTTGTAGGTGGAGAAGTAGTGGACGAGGCGCTGGACGATCGGGTCCGGAAGATCGTGGAGCTCGCGAAGCTCCCCGTACACGGGGTCGCGCTCGAGCACGGAGATGATCTTGTCGTCCGCCAGCCCGTGGTCGACCATCGGGAGCCCGCCGATCGGCCGCGCCCGCAGCAGCACCTCGCCCCGCTCGATCGGCCGCTCGCTGAGCACGCAGACGTCGAGCGGGTCCCCGTCTCCCCCGTCCGTGCCCGACATGCGGGCTCCGACCCGAGCCCCCGCGTACGTGCGGGGAATGAAGCCGTAGAGGGCCGGGGGCTGCGAGGAGGTCCGCTGCGGCCGATCGATCACGGTGTAGCCGGTCACCTTGTCGACCTCGTACTTCATCAGGTCGAACGGCGTGATCTCCACGAACACGTGCACCAGGCCGGGCGCGTCCGGACCCGGAGACAGCCCGTGCCACGGGTGAGGCCGCCAGCGAAAGAACTCCTGTGCCGGGGTCATGCTGCCAACCTCCCGCCGCCGGGTGTCCGTGACAAGTCGGGCTCCGTGCCCGGGTCCTCGCCCGGCCCGGCGATACCGGCCGACCCGTCTCGAGGCTATGTTGCCGGACGTCTCGCCGTTCCCCGTCTGGCGATCTCGCCGAGCGGTTCGGCGACAGAATGAAGCACCGAGGAGGATTCCCGATGAAGAAGCTCGCTCTCGCCGTCGCCGCCCTGCTGCTGGTCCTGCCCGGCGCCGCCAGCGCCCAGGAGGAATACGTCGAGCTGCTCCGCCAGGACATCGTCACGCAGAAGACGGCCCTGCTCACCGACGCCATGGCGCTCGACGCGTCGCAGTCGGAGAAGTTCTGGCCCATCGTCCGCGAGTACGACGTCGAGCGCGCGAAGCTCGCCGATCGCAGGATCGCCCTGATCAAGAAGTACGCGGCGAACTACGAGACGATGACGCCCGACCTGGCGAAGGACATCGCCGACGAGTCGATGAAGATCGACGGGGACATGCTGAAGTTGAAGAAGGACTACTTCGGCAAGGTCTCGAAGGCGCTCTCCCCCGTGGAGGCCACCCGCTTCCTCCAGGTCGAGAGCTTCGTCGACAATCTGCTCCGCCTCCAGACGCAGTACGAGCTTCCGCTCATCCAGCACGGAGTCCAGAGCGTCACGAACTGAGGCGCGGAGCACGGGGCGGTCCGCGCCGACCGGGCCGCGAGATCGGGGGCGGTCCCGCGTGGACCGCCCCCTCGCACGAGGGCGGGACCGGGCTCAGTCCCGCAGCAGGCTCCGCAACACGAACCCCACGTTCGCCGGCCGCTCGGCGAGGCGTCGCATGTACCACGGGAACCAGTGCCGCCCGTAGCTGATCAGCACCCGGACCCGGTGCCCCGAGGCGACGAGCGACTCCTGCAGGTCGCGCCGGATTCCGTACAGGAGCTGGAACTCCCATGCGTCGGGCGGAAGGCCGATCGCCGCCGCGCGGGCCCGGATCGCTTCGATGAGTCGCCCGTCGTGCGTGCCGAACGCGACGCGGACGCCCGCGTCGGCGCGGCGGGCGTCGAGCAACCGGGTCGCCAGCGCCAGGTAGCTCGCGTCCACGTCGGCCTTCCGCGGTCGCGCGACGTCCGCGGGCTCGGCGTAGGCTCCCTTCACGAGCCGAATCATCGGAGCGAGCGGCAGCAGGGCGTCGAGATCGCGCTCCGTCCGGAAGAGATAGGCCTGCAGGCAGACGCCCACGGCATCGTGCCGGGCGCGGAGTCGCCGGTGGAGCTCGAGGGTCGGGTCGACGTACGGGCTGCCCTCCATGTCGATCGCCACGCGGCGCCCCTGCGCGGCGGCGCGGGCCACGATCGCCTCGAGGTTCTCCTCGGCGAGCTCCGGCCCGAGATCCAGGCCGAGGTGCGTCGGCTTCACCGAGATGTCGGTGTCGAGGCGGGAGGCCTCGATCGCGTCCAGGGCACTGTGGTACGCGTCGACCACGGCCCGGGACGCGTCGGCGGAGTCGACGTTCTCGCCGAGGATGGTGAGCACCGTGCAGAGCCCGGTCTCCGCCAGGAGGCCGGCCGCCGCCGTGGCGTCGTCCAGCTCCTCGCCGGGCAGGAAGCGTCGCACGGCGCGACGCACGAAGCGCCGTCGCGCGAGGCGCTCGGCCCACCACGGGCTCTCCGAGGCTCGCAGCAGCAGGTCGCGTGCGACTCCCAAGCGCCTCCTCCGGGTGCGGGGAAGTGGAACTCGCCGGACGTCCGGGGCGCCACAATCTACCCGGCCCGGTCGCCGCGCGCCCCGGCGTCGCGTTGACGCGAGGCGGGGCGACGCGTCGATTGGCGTCATGCAGGCGACCCCGTTCCGGACCTCCCAGTCCGACGTCTCCGATCTTCGGCTCGTCCTCGTCCGCTTCCCGCGCGAGGCGCTCGCGGAGGCCGCGCGCCCCGAAGGCGCGTGGCGGGAGCTCGGCTGGCTCGCGGCGCCGGACCCGGTCCGGGCCTCCGACGAGCACGACCGTCTCGTGGAGCGGCTCGAGACCTGCGGGGTCCGGGTCGTCCGCCCGGAGGACGCCCCGGGCCTCGGCATCGACGCCCTCTATCCTCGCGATGCCGCGGTCATCTGCCGCGATGGCGCGATCCTCGGCCGGATGGGGAAGCCGGCCCGAGCGGAGGAGCCCGGCGCGCTCGGTCGCGTCCTCGGAGAGCTCGGGATTCCGGTCCTGGGCGCGATCGAGGCGCCGGGACGGCTCGAGGGCGGGGACGCGGCCTGGGTGGACGATCGCACGCTCGCGGTGGGGCGGGGATACCGGACGAACGACGAAGGGATCCGGCAGCTGCGGTCCCTGCTCGGCGACCGGGTCGGCGAGCTGATCGAGGTGCCGCTCCCGCACTGGCGGGGGGCGGAGGACGTCTTCCACCTGATGTCGATGTTCAGCCCGATCTCCCGGAACCTGGCGCTGGTGTACGCGCCCCTCCTTCCGGTCCCGTTCCGGGAAATTCTGCTCGCGCGCGCGATAACGCTGGTCGAGGTTCCGGACGACGAGTTCGAGAGCCTGGGCTGCAACGCGCTCGCGCTCGCGCCGGGGCGCTGCGTGGTGGCGGAGGGAAACCCCGTCACGCGGGCCAGGCTGGAGGCGGCGGGCGTCGAGGTGATCGAGATCGAGGGGTCGGAGATCTGCCACAAGGGATCGGGCGGCCCGACCTGTCTCACGCGCCCGCTGACGCGGGCCTGACCCGGTCCCGGAGTTCGCGAGGAGTCGAGCATGAGAAGACTGTGGACCGTTCCGGTACTGTTGGCCGCCGCCGCCGCCGGCTGCGGCGAATCCGGCTCGTCCGGAGGGGCGGAGGCGGAGACGACGACGCTCTACGTGGCCCATTTCCCGAGGGACTGCGTCGGGGTGGGACCGATGACGTGCCTCCAGGTCCGGGAGAGCCCGGACGAGGAGTGGAGGCTGCTCTACCAGAAGATCGAGGGATTCGACTACGAGCCGGGCTACGACTACGAGCTGCGGGTGCGGACGGAGAAGGTCGAAAACCCGCCGGCCGACGGCTCGTCGATTCGCTACATCCTGGAGGAGGTCGTGAGCCGGACGCCGATGTCGAGCGAAGCCGGAGCGGGGACCGGGACCCTCGAGGGCGAATGGACACTGGCCTCGTTCGCCCCCGCCGCACTCGAAGGGGCCGACGACGATCCGACCGCTTCCCTGGAGATGCTCGCCGCCCGCGGGAGAGCTCCGACGCTCGCCTTCTCGTCGGACGGGAAGGTGGCGGGCTCCTCCGGCTGCAATCGGCTCACGGGCACCTACGAGATCGAGGGCGGACACTCGCTCTCGTTCGGCCCTCTCGCGACCACGCGACGCGCCTGCCCGCCGCCGATGATGTCGCTCGAATCCCTCGTCCTCGCGCAGCTCGAGTCGGTCGAGGGCGTCTACGTGCGCGACGGCGACACGCTCGAGCTGTACGGTCCCGACGAGACGCTGCTGCTCACGTACCGCCGGGCCGGCGACGTCGCGGCCGGCCCGCAGGTCGGCACGTGGAGACTCGTCTCCTTCGGCGACGCGGTCCTCGCCGGCGCGGCCGCGGAGGTGGCCGAGGCGGCGGGGGCGCTCGGGGCCGACGAGAAGACGACCCCGACCCTCGCTCTCGATCCGTCGGGTCGGGCCGCCGGGTTCGGAGGCTGCAACCGCTACACGGGCTCGTACGAGTCGGACGGCGAGAGCGCGATCTCGTTCGGGCCGGCGGCGGCGACCATGCGGGCGTGCGTGGGGCCCGGCATGGCGATCGAGTCGGCGTTCCTCGGAGCGCTTCCCGCGGTGGCCGCGATGTCGATCGCGGGCGACACGATGGCGCTCGCCGACGGAGAGGGCGAGGTCCTGCTCCGCTTCCGCCGGGCGCCTGACGTCGAGTAGGGCGACGGCGGCGAACGGCGGGACGGGGCCGGCACGCCGCGCCCCTGGCTGGACGGACGCGGCCCCGGCGGCCACTGTGGAGCCGTCCCCGCTCCCGCCGTCGCGGGGGCGCCCCCGCCCGAGGAGGTCGAGCTGAGCACAGATCGTCCCGCGGTGCCCGGCGCGGCGTCTCCCCCCGCGGCGATGGGCGGCTGGATGGCCGCCGCCCTCGTCGTCGGGAACATGATCGGGTCGGGTGTCTTCCTGCTCCCGTCGGCTCTCGCCGCCTACGGCGGGATCTCGCTCCTCGGCTGGCTGTTCACCTCGACGGGAGCGGTCGTGCTCGCGCTGCTGTTCGCGCGGCTCGCCCGCCTCGTCCCCCGCTCGGGCGGGCCGTACGCGTACACCCGGGCCGCGTTCGGCGACTTCGCGGGATTCCTCGTCGCGTGGGGCTACTGGATCTCGATCGTGGTCGCGAACGGCGCGATCGCCGTCGCGATGACGAGTTACCTGTCGTACTTCGTGCCCGCCGTCGGCGAGAACCGGATTCTCGCGACGGGGATCGCGGTGGGCACCGTCTGGGTCCTCACCGCCGTGAACGTCTCGGGCGCCCGGAACGCCGGCGGAGTCCAGGTCCTCACCACGGCGCTCAAGGTGGCGCCGCTTCTCGCGCTCGGCCTGTTCGGCCTCCTGCAGCTCGAGCCGTCGCACTTCCGGCCGTTCAACCTGTCCGGCGGCTCTCCGTTCGGCGCCGTGACCGCCGCCGCCACGCTGACGCTGTGGGCGTTCCTGGGCTTCGAGTCCGCGACGGTCCCGGCGGAAGAGGTCCGGAACCCGGCCCGGACGATCCCGCGCGCCACCGTCGCGGGCACGGTGTTCGCGGCCCTCGTGTACATCGTCAGCACGATCGGCGTGATGGGCGTGATCGCGCCCGCGGACCTCGCGGTGTCCGGCGCGCCGTTCGGCGACGCGGCGCGGGCGCTGTGGGGCTCGTGGGCGGGGGCGCTCGTCTCGGCCGGCGCCGTGATCTCGTGCTTCGGCGCCCTCAACGGCTGGATCCTGCTCCAGGGTCGGGTGCCGTACGCCGCGGCGCGGGACGCCATCTTCCCCGCGGCGTTCGGGCGGCTCTCCTCGCGCGGGACCCCGGCGACCGCCCTCGTCCTGTCGAGCGTGCTCGTCACGGCCCTGCTGCTGCTGAACGCGAGCGAGGCGCTGGTCAGCCAGTTCGAGTTCCTCGTCCTGCTCGCGACGCTGACCGCGCTGTTTCCGTACGCGCTGTGCGCGGTGGCCGAGCCGATCCTCCGGTTCCGCGACCCGGACCGGGCGTCCGTCGCCCGACCCCGCGCGCTGCCGTGGCTGGCGTTGCTCGGGTTCGCCTATTCGCTGTGGGCGATCGCGGGCGCGGGGATGCCGACCGTCTACTGGGGCTTCCTGCTCCTGATGCTCGGCGTCCCCGTGTACGGCAGGATGGTCGCGAGCCGGGGCGGCTGAGCGCGGCGCGCTTCTCCTCCCACTCCCCGGGAGCTGGCGCTCAGGCGCCGGCCGCGCCCTCCGACTCGAGCGCCGCCCGGGCCGCGGCGAGACCCGCGTCCGCGTCGATCCTCACCCCCTGCGTCCCGAGCGCCTCCGCGAGCGCCGCGATCAGCGCCAGGACGTTCGAGGCGCGGCACGACTCTCCCATGCAGCCGATCCGGAAGATCCGGCCCGCCAGCGGCCCGAAGCCCCCCGAGATCTCGATCCCGCGCTCGGCGAGGAGCCAGCGGATCGCGGCCTTCGCATCGACCCCCTCGGGGACCCGGACCGCGTTCAGGCTCGGGAGCCAGCAGGCGTCGTCGGGGAGCCAGGAGAGGCCGGCCGCCTCGAGGCCCGCCTTGAGGGCGCCGGCCACCCGGCGGTGCCGTGCCCACCGCGCCTCGATCCCCTCCTCGCACACCAGGCGCAGCGCCTCGTGGAGTCCATAGATGTTCGTGATCGGGGCCGTGTGGTGATACGAGCGCTCCTCGCCCCAGTAGCTCCGGAGCAGGCTCACGTCGAGGTACCAGCTCCGCACCGGCGTCGCGCGGCCGCCCGCCTTCTCCATCGCCCGGTCGTTCAGCGTCAGAGGGCTGGCCCCCGGCGGACAGGAGAGGCACTTCTGGTCGCCCGAGTACGCGGCGTCGATGTCCCACGCGTCCACCCGGAGCTCGACGCCCCCGAGCGACGTGACGGTGTCCGCGATCACGAGCGCGTCGTGCTCCCGGGCGAGTGCCGTCAGCGCGGGGAGCTCCGGTTGCAGGACCCCGGTGCTGGTCTCCGCGTGGACGAAGCCGAACACGCGCGGTCGGTGGCGCTCGAACGCGGCGCGCACGTCGTCGGGGTCGAGCGGCCGCCCCCAGGGAGCTTCCACCCGGACGACATCGCCCCCGGCCCGGGCCGCCATGTTCGCCATCCGGTCGCCGAAGTAGCCGTTGGCGGGGACGAGCACCACGTCGTCCGGCTCGACGAGGTTCGCGACGGCGGCCTCCATCGCCGCCGAGCCCGTGCCGCTCACGGGGATCGTCCAGCGGTTCTCCGTGCGGAACGTGTATCGCAGCATCTCCTGGACCTCGTTCATGAGGCGCAGGAACGCCGGGTCCAGGTGCCCGATCAGCGGCGCGCTCATCGCGCGGAGGACGCGCGGGTGCACGTCGCTCGGTCCGGGTCCCATCAGGAGCCGGTCCGGGGGGCTGGCGGGGTCGATCCGGGGTGCGGTGTCCGGGGTGGGCATCGTCTCTCGTTCGATTCGGGTCGAGATGGTCGGGCCGCGGCGATGGGCCCGCGCGTCGCGCCCGCAATCTAGCACGCCCGCCGCGCTCATCGCCGCTCTCTCCTCAGGCCGGGGGCGGGGCGTCCTCCGTCCCGTCCGCCACCAGCGCCTCCGCGCCGGGTGGCGGGGACGTGAGCAGGCTCACGACGACCGTGGCCGCGAGTCCCGCGGCGAAGCCCGGCACCAGTTCGTACATCCGGGCCTTGAGCACCGGCGTGAAGTACCACCCCACGGTCGTGAGAGTCCCGGCGACCACGCCGGCGACCACGCCGGGCCGAGTGGTGCGCCGCCAGAACAGGGCCAGGATCGACGTGGGGCCGATGGCGGCGCCCAGGCCCGCCCATGCGAACAGCACGAGCCAGAACACAAGCTGGTCGGCGGCCAGCCCGAAGCCCACGGCGAGAAGGACCAGCGCGCTCACGACGAGCCGGCTGAGGAGGACGAGCCGGCGCTGCGGGACTTCCCCGCCACGCCGCAGCACCTTCTCGTAGACGTCGCGGACCACGGCGGAGGCGGCCACGAGAAGCTGCGAGTCCGCGGTGGACATGATCGCCGCGAAGATCGAGGCGACCACGGCCCCGAACAGGACGGGCGGCAGGTGCTGCTGCGCGAGCACGGGATAGAGGTTCTCCGTGTCGGCTCCCGGCAGCATCGCGACATCGGGATACCAGGCCCGTCCCACGAGCCCGATCCACAGCGCGCCCGCGGCCATGAGCACGTTCCACGCCGTGCCGATCCACGCCGAGACCCGGAGCTGTCGCGCGTCCGCGATCGACATGTAGCGAGCCAGGATGTGCGGACTTCCGGGCGATCCGAGTCCGATCCCGAGAAAGCCGATCGCGGCGCCCAGCGAGAGCGCCGTCGGGTCCACCAGGCCGGGGTCGAGGGCGGCGAGCTCGGCGAGAACGGGTCCCGGCCCGCCGAGCTGCGCCGTCGCGATGGCCGGGAGCGCGACCAGCGCGAACAGCATGAAGATCGCCTGGATCATGTCCGTCAGGCTCACGGCGAGGAAGCCGCCCGTCATCGTGTAGGCGAGCACGATCCCCGCGGTGAGGAGCACGCCTCCCGTGGGCGAGAGCCCGAAGCTGGCCGCGAAAGCCTTCCCTCCACCCACGAATTGCCCGGCCACGTAGCCGACCATGAAGACCAGGATCACGGCCACGAGCAGCGTGCGCAGGGCCCCGCTCCGGTCGTCGAACCGGGCGGCGAAGTAGTCCGGCACGGTGATGCAGTCGTGTCGCTCGCTGAAGCGTCGGAGGCGGGGCGCGAAGACGAGGAAGAGCAGGAGCTCGACCGCGGTGTAGCCGACGACCGCCCAGAGGGCGGAGGCGCCCCGCGCGTAAGCCATTCCCGTGACGCCGAGGAGCAGCCAGGCGCTGCGCCCGGACACGACGGCGGAGAGGGCGACGACGAAGCGGTGCATCCGGCGTCCCCCGACGAAGTACTCCGAGATCCCGGCGGACGAGAACCGGGTCGACGCGACGCCGATCGCCAGGATGACGAGGATGTAGACGACGAAGGCGCCGACCGCCGCGGGTCCGGCGTCCACGGAGACGGCGGCGACGCCTTCCTGCACTACGCGAACGGAGCCGGACGGAGCCGTCGCGTCGATCGTCCGCCCTGCCTCAGCTCTTCACCTTCGACGGCGGAACGGTCACCCGGATGAGGCCCCGGAAATCGCCCGCCTCGTATCCCGTGGCGAGGTCCTCCGGGTAGGTCTCCTCGAGCGCCTCGCGCACGGCGGGGTCGAGCTGGTCGGTCCCGGCGTGACAGGTGAGGCACGGTGGAGCGATCGTGATCGAGCGATAATACCGGAGCTCGCCGGCGGAGGTCTTCTGGACCCAGGTCTCCGGCAGGGAGCCCGCCTCGGCCAGGACCGACTCGAAGTGCCGCAGGGCCTCGGCCTCGGCGGCGTCGGGCGCGTTCTCCGGGTTCCGGTGCCGGAGCGAGACGCGCTTGATCTCGAAGCCCTCGCCCAGCGTCCCGGCGACGCTGTCGGTGACGGGTAGCGCTTCCTCGGCGCAGAACCGGACCGCGTGCGCGGGCCCGCCTTCCTGCATCGCCGCCATCAGGCGAGCCTGGAGAGCTCCCATCAGCGCCTGGGCGGCCGCGCCCCCCTCCTCCACCGCGGCCGCCTGCTCGGCGGGGGTGAGTCCTTCGTCACGAGCGCAGCCGGTCAGACCTGCGACGAGGGCCGTCGCGCACAGCCAGAAACCCGAGCCTCGCATGACGATACCTCCCGATCGGGGTGTCGTTGAAACCGTGACCTTCTTGCAGTGTGCCGCGTCCCCGTGTCGGGGTCCGCCGGACCGGAAGCTTCCCGTGACGACCGCGCGCCGCGCCGCGCGCCGCCGGCCCCGGAGCCGCAATGCGAGCAACGGCATACACTTGCCCTGCATCTCCCGTCCAGGCGAGCGGCGCCATTGGACTCCCCGGGGACCGTCCCGGGCGTCACCCGGGTCCGGGGGGGCGTGGTCCGCGACTTGCTCCCCGTTCAAACGGACGGGCGCGGGACTTCCCCCGCGACCCCGCGGCCACCACCTCTCGACGAGGGAAGATGCGGCGTCCTGACGCGACGTGCGAGCGAGGGTTCACGCTGGTCGAGCTCCTGATCGTCATCACGATCATCGCGGTCGTGGGTCTGATCTCCACGACGTCCTTCCGGTCGTTCCGCGAGCGCGCGCTCCTGACCCGCGCGGCGGAGGTCGTGGCGTCCGACGCGTCGCTGACCCGGAGCTTCGCGATCCGGGAGCGGCGGAACGTCTCGCTCGTCGTCGACGAGGGTGCGCGGACGTACGTGATCCGGACCGACGCGGGTGACACGCTGGCGCGCCGGTTCTTCGACGCGGGGTCCGACCTCCAGGTGGACTCGCTCGACGTCGCCCTCGACGGCGACTCGATCACCTTCAACCCGCGCGGGCTTCTCGCGTCGGGCGGCTTCGCCCGGATCGGGGTCGGTCGCAACGACGCGGCCCGTCAGGTCCAGGTGAACGCGCTGGGGCGAACGCGCGTCGTGCGTCCCTGAGATGAGAGTCCAATGACGAACGCATGGCACAGGTTCCGGAGCGTGGCGGCGGACGACGAGGGGTTCGGGCTCGTCGAGACGCTGGTCGCCCTCACCATCCTCGTGGTCGGCCTGCTCGCCGTGTCCGGTCTCTCGCTGGCCGCCGCGCGCCAGGCCCGGATCTCGGACTGGCGTGGCGACATGACCGCGGCAGGCCTGCTCGCGCTCGAGGAGGTCCGGCTCGAGGAGTTCACCACGCTGTCGAGCCACACGGACACCTTCGCGATCGGGGGGCGCGACTATCCGGTGGCGATCACGGTGACGGATCTCTCGACGCGCCTGAAGGATGTCCAGGTCGTGGTGGCGGGGGCCGGGACGCTCGCGCCCGACACGTTCGTGACCCGGGTACAGAGGCCGCGACCGCTTCCGATGCCCTACAGCCCGTGAGGCGGGGAGACACGATGCGCACGGACCGACACGCGGCGCCGGGACAGGCGGGCTTCTCTCTCGTGGAGGCCCTGATCACCCTCGTGATCAGCGGTGTGCTGGCCACGGCCCTGATCTCTCTCCTGCTCGGCCAGAGCCGGTTCTACGAGCGCACCGACGCACAGATCTACGCTGAGCAGAGCCTGCGTGGTTCGATGGACCTCGTCTCCACCGAGCTCCGGATGGGATCCGGCGCGGACCTCATCGCGGCGGAGCCCGATTCCGTCGCCCTCCGGTACGACCTGGTCCGGGCCGTCGTCTGCGACTCGACCGGTTCGGATGCCGTCGCGGCGTTCGCGCTCGACCGGATCACCGATGCGAATCTCGCGGCAGGGTTCAGCGGCACCGCGGTCTCGGACCCGTACGAGGAGCCCTTCCAGTTCGCGGACGGTTGGCTCCCGACCGAGTCGTCGACGGGTGCGACGCCGAAGTCCACCTGCGTCGCCGTCGGAGCGCCCTCCGGACTTCCCGACGACGACTACGTCGTGCTCACGGGCTGGACGAGCCAGTACGGTGCGAAGCCGGATCCCGGATCCGTCATCCGCGTCTACGGTCGCCTGACCTACCGTTTCGCCCCGTCCACGTTCTTCGCGACGCGGACGGCGCTCTGGAGAGGATCGCAGGAGTTGATCGGACCGCTCGAGAACGAGGCCTCCTTCTCGTACGTGATGGAAGACGGGAGCGTGCTATCGAGCGTCTCCGGGACCGACCTCGAGGACGTGGTCGCCGTGCGCCTCACCGCGACGGCGCTGGGCGACGGGCCCAACCGGTACGACGTGGCCCGCCCCATGGAGTTCGACGTCCCCTTCCGGAACTGAGGCGGGACCGGCGGCTCGCGGACCGGGCGTCGCCCGCGCTCGGTGCCTCCGGGAGCGAGGATGGAGGAAGGGGGCGGCGGCTCCGATGCCGCGCGCCCCCTTCTCGCATCTCCCGTCCGACGCATTCCCGCGGATCCTGCGTCCGCGGGGAGGTCGCGGCCCGGCCGCGGCTAGAACACCTCGGACCAGGTGCCCGGGACCGGGGAGAGCCCGCCGAACGCCGCCTGCGACGCCTGCTTGAGGTAACAGGAGTGGTAGTTGAAGACCTTGTTCCCGTTTCCGATGTCGGTGCTCGGGACGTTCTCGCCGAGCGCCTCGTTGAGCCCGGAGAGCGTCGCCCCCTCGACCGTCTGGTAGCCGTTGCTCGTGATGTAGCCGCCCGCCAGGATTGCGCCGTCCCACTGGAAGGTCCCGTTCAGCGCCAGGTTTCCCTGCACGATCAGCATGCCCCGGCCGCTCTCGCTGGGACTCACGGCGAAGTTCCCGTCCACGTAGATCACCGGCCACTCGTCCGCCGGAAGCGAGGCGAAGTTCGGCCAGGAGTCGGGCGGGATCGTGTAGTCGGCGTTCAGCATCCCGCCGTCCACGACGGCCTGCCAGTCGATCCCGATGCCCGCGAGCATCTCGGCGGTCGTCTGCGCGTCGTCCACCGGGGGGTCGCCGTCCGGGACCGGCGTCGAACCGCCCACCTGCGTGTACTCGCCGGGAGGGACCTTCACGCCCGCCACGGGGGGCTTCGGCGAGTTCGGGCAGTTCGGGTCGCCCGACGGGGCCCAGTCCTGGCCCGAGATCGTTCCGGCGGTCCCGTTCTTCAGGAAGCCGGAGGCCGCCGTGAACGAGGCCGGCACCTTGATCGAGCCGTCCGAGTACATCGCCAGCGTCTCGACGGTCCGGCTCACGTCGCCGCCCCGCGGCTGCGGGAAGGTCGCCACCGACGTGAGCCGGTACAGGATCCGCCCCTCCTCGACGTCGAGGAGCTTCGTCGGCGTCACGGTCACCGTGCCCTCGACCGTCGTGTACGTCTCGGACGTCGACCCGTCCGCCCGCGAGCCGAGATAGCTGTCCAGACCGTGCTCGGCCGCGAGGAACGCCCGCGTGGCGGCGTCGGCGTTCTCGGTCACCCTCAGATCTGTGCCCGTGACGATCACGCCCGCCGCGGCCATGGCCGTGAGCCCGACCAGGGCGATGAGCACGATCACGAGCGCAGCGCCCTCCTGTCCGGAGGCGGGAGCCGCCATCCGGCGCAGGGCCCGCGGAATCTGCCTGGAGTGCATGAGTGTGTTCGTCTCCCCGTGGAGAATGTCCCGGCGATCCGCGCGGATCGCGCACTCCTTCGACTGCAACGCCGGGGCCAGCGCACGGGGCCGGACCGCCATCCGCATAACGGCTTGTCCGGGCGCGGATTACGCTCCTCACTCCTTCGGGTGGGAGTCGCCCCCCGTCCTCGCCGGTCGCCGGGAAACGGAAGACGACGGGAGTTTTTGCACGAACGGGGGGTGGCGGGGAGGGATTCCCGGGTCCGGACGGCCACCCGGGGAAGGTCTCCGCACCCGAGAGGCGTGGCATTCGTGCCACGGCCGTCGGGCAGATGCCACACGACCGCCCGCTTCCCCCTTTCCCACCGTGACTTCCAACTTTGCGTCTCACAGGACGTTGGCGGCACGCCCCCGCGACCCGTTCAGCCGCACGTCTCTTGCGTCTCCGACCGCTCCGTTCGTTGTCCCGCCCACCGCCGGCCCCCCGCGGACGGGTCGGCCCGAGAAGGAGGACGTGCATGACGTACCGCAACTGGTTCGGCCTGGCCGCGTGCGTGGCGCTCGTCGGCGTCGTGGCCTGCCAGGACTCGCAGCAGGTTCCGACCGAGCCTCAGGACACCGGTCTCGTGGCAGAGCTGGGGAACGGGTACCCGGTGCCGAGCTTCGACTACAAGCTCAACATCATCGGCGTGCCGAAGGACAAGTCGGCCGAGATGGACAACAACAACGGCCGCCGGATCTTCGTCCAGCTCTTCTCGGACAACGAGGTCACGAACCCCGGCAGGAAGAACAACCAGCTGAAGGGGAAGGACCAGAACAAGATCTACCTCTGCAACAGCACGAACGGCGAGAACGACTACAACAAGGACGAACGCTGCAACGACTGGAACACGGCGAATCCGGACAAGGACTTCGGCGTGATCGACGCGAACGCGACCGACGCGAACGGCGCCCTGTTCGCGCTTCCCGATCCCTGCGCCGACGCCGACCCCACGACCGCCTGCGACCCGACGTACCAGATCTGGGCGCGCGCGAAGGCCGGCTCGGGGTCGGCGACGATCACGACCTGCGCCGAGGAGACGTACGACGATCCCGCGTACGACATCTGGTGCGGCGACAACGGCGTCGAGCTGAGCAGGCAGACGGCGTTCAAGGCCGTGAACGTGACCGACGCCCTTCTGTACATGACGATCTACGTCGATCCGGATCTGGACTCGGATCTGTCCGTGTGCCTCGGTGGGGACGCCGACGATCCGCTGGCGGAGCAGCCCGAGGAAGACTTCGACGTCTACCTCTTCGACAACTGCTTCGAGAACTACTTCTGGAACTACGACAACAACGGCCTGAAGAACCTCGAGCTGCGCTTCTACTTCAACGACTGACGGATCCCCGCAGCCCGAAGCGACGAAGCCCCGCGCCGGCGACTCCGGCGCGGGGCTTCCCGCATCTCTCCTCCGCGAGACCGCACTCGCGGCGCGCCTCCGCCTCAGCCCCCCACCGCCTCGAACGCCAGCTCCGACCGGTCGATCCCGTCCCGGGAAAGCTCCTCCACGGGAGGACAGAAGCAGTCCTTGACCAGCTCGTCCGAGGACATGTGGAGCTTCCACCAGGCCTCGGCCTCCTCCCCGGTCCACGGCTCGTCGAGCGGGACGGCCGCGAGGGCCCGCCGCAGCTCCCGCACCGAGGAGAAGCGGTCGCTCGGGTCCTTCTCGAGGCAGCGGAGCACGATCGCGTCGAGGTCGGGGGGGATCTCGAGCTCGCTCACCTCGGACGGGGCGGGGGGTTTCGTCTTCACGTGGTCGATCATCACGGCCACGGGGCGGTCCGCCGTGAAGGGGGGACGGCCCGTGAGCATCCAGAACGCGACCGCGCCCAGGTTGTAGAGGTCCGAGCGCTCGTCGACGCCGTGCTCGCCGTACACGGTCTCCGGCGCCATGTATCGGGGCGTGCCGAAGATGACGCCGGTCTTCGTGAGACCCGCCCCCTCGTCGCCTCCCTCGACCTTCTTCGCGAGTCCGAAGTCGAGGACCTTCACGAAGTCGTACATGCCGCCGCGCATCGTGAGGAAGATGTTCGACGGCTTCAGGTCGCGATGGATGATGGAGCGGGCGTGCGCCTCCTCGAGCGAGGCCGCGACCTGCTGGAGGATGAAGATCGTCCGGTTCGCGGGGATCGGCCCGAACCGCTCGACGAAGCGCTCCAGGTCCAGCCCCTCGAGGTACTCCATCGCGTAGTAGAAGGTGTCGTCGGACGTCCGGCCGAAGTCGAAGATCGTGATCGTGTTCGGGTGGGAGAGACTCGCCGCGAGCCGGACCTCGCGCTCGAAGCGGGCCAGCGCGTCAGGGTCCGAGCCGGCCGCGGCGTGCAGAACTTTCACGGCGCTGGGCCGGCACATCAGGGCGTGCTCCGCCACGAAGACCTGCCCCATTCCCCCGCCCCCGAGCTCGCGGTGGATGAGGTAGTTGCCGAGACGACGGGCTTTGAAGGCCGTCCGACGGAGGTTGTAGAGCGTGGCCGCGACGACGACCGACGTCGCCCCCAGCACCGACGTGCCGGCGAGCGTGAGCAGGAGTTGCTCCGTGTAGGAGCGGGCCGGGGAGACCGGCAGACGCGCGTCCCAGAACGCGCGCACCTCGGGGAAGCTCTCGTGCGTGACGACGAGCGCGGCCACGGAGCTCGCCACGGCGAGCGCGGCCAGACCCACCTGCCAGCGGACGTCCCACGGCAGCAGGGCCGCCATCACGAACAGGATCAGCGCGATCCAGAATCCGAGGAGCATGTCGGGGCGTGCCAGCGAGGTCACACTCACGCCCAGGAGCAGGTTGAGACCCGCCACGCAGAAGGCCGTGAGCTCGAGCGCCCGAGTCCCCGGCCGGGCAAGGACGACGAACAGGAGGCCGAGCCCGACGGAGACGGGATAGGCGAGATCGGTGAGTCCCTTCCATTGCCAGAACTCCGGGGTCCAGGTCACGGGCTCGGCGAGTGGCACGAACCAGGTGAAGCCCCAGAGCAGCAGGTTCACGGCCAGCCCGATCCCGAAGACGAGCCGGACCCGACGGAACAGCAGATCGCCGCGCTCGCGCTCGAAGGTGGCGCCCGTGGTGTCCCGCAGCGACAGCGCCCTGCCGATGCGCGGACTCCGCCGCCCTTCTTCCGCCGTCTGTCGATCCGTCACGGTCCCCCTCGATTCCGGGCCTCCGGCCCGTCAGATATACGCGTCCCCTCGCCTCCGGTCTACCGACCCGCGGTCGTGGCAGCCGGGCCCGGTCATCCATCGGGACCCGGAACGTGTCCAACAGGGTACATGACCGAGAAGTTCCGCTGGCGATGGCCCCGACAACGAAATAGTCTCGAGATTCTATGGGCGACCTTCTGAAACGCCTGGCCGAGCGACGCATCGTCCAGACGGCCGCCGTGTACGCGGGCGGCGCCTGGCTCATGCTCGAGGCAACCGATTTTTTCGTCGACAACTACGCCCTCTCCCCGCGGATCCTCGATGTCGCCGTTCTGCTCATCGTGCTGGGCTTCCCGGCCGCGCTGATCATCTCCTGGTATCACGGCGAGAAGGGACGGCAGCAGGTCGCGCGCTCGGAGGTGTCGCTTCTCCTGACCCTGGCGGTGCTCGCCGCGATCGGCACCTACCGGATCACGGTCGGCGGAGAGCCGGAGCCGGCCCGCGAGGGGCGCGCGCCGGCCGGGGCGCCGGCCAGGACGGAGGCGGCCGAGGACCTCGGCGAACTCTCGCTCGCCGTGCTCCCGTTCGTGAACAGTACGGGGCAGGACAGCCTCGACTGGCTCGGTCCCGGGCTGTCGGACATGCTCACCTCGAGCCTCGTGCGGACGGGCCAATTCCGGGTGGTCAGCCCTCAGCGCCTGTTCGAGCTGCTCCGGGAGGCGGGCCGGGAGGAGACCGAGCGGATCCCGGATGACGTCGCCATGGACATCGCGTCGCAGTCGGGCGCGCGTCGCATGGTGCGGGGATCGATCCTCGGCGAGCCGGGAGACCTGGCCGTCGATGCCCAGCTCATCGACCTCCGGGACGGGACGGTGGTCGCGGCGGAGCGAGTTCGGGGCGACGACGTGTTCGAGCTCTCCGACTCGGTCGCCACGCGTCTCTCCACGCACGTGATCGCGGCGGGCGGACCGAAGAGTCGGCCGGGCGAGGCGGGAGCGCCGGGCGAGCGGGTCGACCTCACGATCGGCGGCGACATGCAGCGGCCGCCCATCGCGCTCGTCGGGGACATGGAGAAGCTCCGGGAATTCCAGGTCGGGATCCGTCGGACCTGGGACTCGCTGGGGAAGGACAGCATCGGGGCGCGCTACCACCTGGTGGACCTTCTGGAGCAGATGCCGGGACGGGAGCAGGAGGCCCGGACCGCGCTCGAGGAGATCGTCCGGATGGACTCGACGCAGGCCAAGGCGTGGGCGCATCTGGCCCGGGTCGCCGTTCGCCAGGGTGACGAGGCCGAGGCGGAGCGGGCGCTCTCGAAGTTCGCGGACATCGTGGCCGATCCGGTTCGCGTGGCCATGGAGCAGGGCCGGGTCCTGGAGAGCATGGGCCGGGTGGACGAGGCCCGCTCGGCGTACCGCAACGCGCTCCGCACGGATCCCGGTGCGACGCGAGTCATGGACAGGCTGGCGGGCACGTGGCTGCGTGCGGGAGACCCGGCCGGCGCCCGCGCGGCCGTGGAGTCCTGGCTCTCGAGCGACGAGGCGGCGACCCGCGCCGAGGCGCTGCTCCTCACCGGAGACGCATGGGCCTGGGAGGGCTCGTTCACGGAGGCGCTCGCCGCCTACGAGGATGCCGAGCGAATCGGGGAGAGCGAGCGCCGACCGGAGATCCGGGCCGACGCCCTCGAGGCCGAGATGTCGGTTCGCTGGGTGCGGGACACGACGTGGGGCGGCAGTCGCCTCGGTCGCTACCGGTCGATCTGGACGCTTCTCGAGCTCGGTCGGGTCGAGGAGGCGCGGAACCTGGTCGAGGCGGCGGAACGCGTCCAGGTGGACGAGGCCGACCGGCTCCTCCCGGTCGATTACCACGTGATCCTCTACGCGAGAGGCCGGGTGGCCGAGGCGCTCGGCAAGGACGGAGCGGCCGCGGACGCCTACGCGGAGCTCGTCCGCCACTGGGGTGGGGCGCTCGCTTCCGTGCCGCGCCTCGGCGACGCGCCCGAGCGTCTCCGGCGGCTCCGGGGTTGACCGGCCCGTGGCGCGGATGGGGAAGGAGCGGCGAGAGGCGGTCGTGGGCCCGGCTCCCGAGGCCGCCGAGACCCCGGGCGGGGGGACGGACGCCGGCACGGGCATCGCCCGGGCGCACCGCTCGGACGACGCGCCCGCCTACCTGATCCAGCGGACGGCCCGGCTGCTGCGCGTGCTCTTCCTGCGGGTCGTGGACACCCCGAACAGTGGCGTCACGCCGGAGATGTGGCTCGTCCTGTCACGGCTCCTCGCGCGCGACGGGAGCCCGCAGTCGGAGCTCGCCGCGGCCCTGTTCCGCGACGCGCCGAACGTCTCGCGCATTCTCTCCGGGCTCGAGGCCCAGGGGCTCGTGCGGCGGGAGCCCGATCCGGGGGATCGCCGTCGGGTCCGGGTGAGGATCACCGGGAAGGGCAGGGCCTTCGTGGAGCGGACGGCTCCCCGGGCGGCGGAGGTGCGTGACCGTCTCTACGCGGGGATCGAAAAGAAGCGGTTGCAGGCGGCCCGGGGGACGATCCGTCAGATCGAGGAGAACGCCCTCGGCCTGCTCTCCGAGCTGGACGTCGTGGCCGAGTCCCCCTCGCCGGCGGTGAGGCTGAGGGAGGATGGGGTCGACGGTCCGCCCGAAGCGACGACGGCCGCGCGGGACTGAGACCCCGCGCGGCCGTCGCATCCGGCGATTCTGGAGGGGTCCGCTCGAGGCCTCCCTCCCATCGTCCGCCGCCGGTCAGCCGGCCTTCTTCAACCGGATCGTCCCGTTCACGGTCTCGAGCGACAGGTCGCGACCGCCGCCCCCGATCGTGCCTTCGATCTTGCGGTTTCCGAAGCGGCCCTGGACGGTGAGCGGGAAGTCGGTCTCCATGCCTCCGTTCACCGTGCTCGCCTTCACGCGCGCCCCGAACCCCTCGGGCAGCCGTACCGTGATCCCGCCGTTCACCGTCTCGAACTCGAGATCGCCGGTCCAGTCGGCCCGCCCCATGGCGGCCTCGATGGAGCCGTTCACGGTCGAGGCGCGGGCGACGCCGGAGGTCGAGACCTTGACGCCGCCGTTCACCGTCTCGGCGCGGACGTCGCTTCGCAGGTCCCGGGCCTCGATGCCGCCGTTGACGGAGTGCGCGACGAAGTTCACGCCCGACGGGACCTGGACCGTGAACTCGACCGAGACCTCGCTGTCCTTCGAGTTCAGGCGCCCTTCGTCACCCGGCCGGCACTCGTTCTTCCGGCCTCCGGCGTCGGGATAGACGGCGCAGAGCGTGACGCCGCCCGCGTGCTCGACCACCTCGATGCGCACGTCTTTCGGGTCCCCCCGGCCGTTGTCCTTCTTCACCGCGGTGACCGCGACCCGATCTCCGGACGCGAGCGTGGCCTGAATCCCGCCGTTGATGTTCTTGATCTCGACGGCGTCGCCGCGGTCCACGCGGCCGCTCCACTCGAAGTCCTGCGCGCGCGCGGCGGCGGGCGCGAGCGCGACCGCGGCGCACGCCAGGAGCAGCGCTTTCGTTTCCGTTCCCATCGTCACCCTTCCTCCTCGTTCCGTCTCATCCGGTTGGTGCACGCCCGTCACGGACGGGTGAGCTCGATCGTACCGTCGAACGTCGAGAGCTCGACCAGCGCCTTGCCGCTTCCCAGCGTGAACGAGAAGCGGCGGCTGTCCACGTCGCCCTCCATCGTGATCGGGAACGCGGCATCCATGTCGCCCGTGAAGGTCGACACCGAGACCCGCGCGTTCGTCCCTTCCGGCACGGTGAGCGCGATGTCCCCGTCGTGGGTGCTCATGAAGTAGCGCCCGTCGTCGCGGATCGTCCCGCGGTAGGAGATGTCCCCGTCCACGGTGTTCGCCTCGACGTTGTCGGAGGTGATCTCCTCCATCGTGATGCTCCCGTCCACGGCCTGGATCGAGAGCACGCCACTCGCGCTCCGCACCACGACGTCCCCGTCGACGGAGTTGAGGGCGAGGTTTCCTTCCGCTCGCTCGAGGGTCACGTCTCCGTCGACGGCGTTGAGGGCGACGTTCCCCTGTCCGCCCCGGACCGTCACCGTTCCCTCGACGGAGTTGATCGAGACCGTTCCACCGACATCCTCGACGTCGACGTCCATCGTGACGCCGCTGGCCTCGATCGACATTCCGCGCGGAATCGTGATCTCGAAGTCCGTCTCGCCGCCGGAGACGAGATGCTCGGGGCGGACGCGGATCGACAGCGTCGGGGCGGCGTACCGGATCTCCACGGCCCGCTCGCCCTCGTGCCGGGCGATCACCCGGGCCCTGGCCTCGTTCCAGGTCCGGATCGAGACCGTGCCCTCGAGTACGTTCTGGATCTCGAGACGGCCG
>Ga0316577_10000099_pt1 | contig 23867 bp, 18 predicted proteins | sample S5NA_FD_203073 | JGI IMG/M metagenome (GOLD analysis project Ga0316577, IMG submission 203073) | Rhizosphere microbial communities from salt marsh grasses in Alabama, United States - S5-7_050615r2r1 | ecosystem: Host-associated > Plants > Roots > Rhizosphere | place: USA: Alabama | collected... | reverse complement strand
TAACCAGGCCGTCATCAAAGGCCCGGCCGTTGGTGCTGTGATAGACTTTGTAGCCGGTCGCCGCGTCGCCAGCTACCCCATCGCAACAGGGGGGTGGTACCCAGGAGACGGTGACCTGTCCCGGCCCCGAGTTCCGAACCATGAGGCGTTCCGGCGGCTCTGGCAGGAGATAGGCCGGGGTTCCGTTCCGGATGGCATGATACTTGACGATGCCTTGGTAGACGGCCCGGGCGGCGATCTGGCGAAATAGCGGTTCGCGCAGGTCATCGGCGTCTCCAGGATCCTCCGTGTCGTGGAAGGCAACTTCGAGCAGCAGTCCAGGGATGGTGGACAGCTCACGCAACTCGCCAAAGTCAGCAGCCTTCTGTCCGCGATTGACCCAGTCGGGATCCCAGGCCAGCCTGAGATCCTTGATCAACTCGGCGTGCACCGCGTCCTGGAGCTCGATGCTGCCGGTGGTCGGTTCCGTACTGTGGATATAGCTCTCGGTACCGGTGCCGCCGCCGGCATTGGTGTGCCAGGAGATGTAGACGGCGTCCTCGGCCTCAGTCGCCGTACCCTTGGCGGCTTCCCATTCGGCATAGAGCGGCCGCACCGTGACGTCGGATGTGGAGATCTCTTCGGGCGCTCCCTGGTAGCGTGCCCAGTACTTGGTCGCCTCCTCCCAGCGGGGCCGGCCACTCGTGCTCCCCGTCTCGGCGATGCTGCCCTGCCCACCGCCTAAGCGAATGGCATCGGCGACCACGACCTGGCCGGTATCGGCCGACTGGTTGAGCAGGGTCACGTGGCCCGCGGTGCCGGCCTCGAAATAGAACTCGCCCAGGTAGCGCCAGGTCATGCCGTGGACCTCCTGAGAGAGGCTCACCCGGGATACGCCACCGGCGTGGTGGATCTCGTATTGAGCGTCTACGGAGCGGTTGAGGCCATGACGGTACCAGGCCCAGACGGCGTACCAGCCCGCCTCCGGCAGCTGGGGGGTCCAGGTGGCAGTTGAGGTCACGCTGCTGAAGGTGCTGGCCCAGCGGTAGGTCCCCCCTTCGTAGCCTGGTGTGCTGCTGACCGACCAGGATCCGGTCTGCGTGTAAGCTGGTGCGCCGTCGTCGTTGTCGACGATGATCTCGTGCTCGTTCATGGACCAATCGCGGACGAGCCAGACATCGGCGCCCGCGTTCCACAGGTAGCGGAGCAGGTAGTAGTTAACCGCCTCAGCGTTAGAGAGATCTTCCACCAAGCCATAGTTGTTGCCCCGCTGGGTAGTCCAACGGCTGAGTGTCTCGCTCCAGTACCAGCCGTGACCGGCGCTGAGCCAGACCGCCTTGCCGCTCAGGGCGCCTTGGGGCCGGCCCTGGCCAAAGAGTGCCGGCTGCCCATCAGCCACCTCGACCTGGCCGGGCTGGTCGGGCACCGGCTCGTCGTTGCCGGGCATGACCACCTCAGGGGCGACGGGGCGGGGCAGAAAATCGGAGAGGGGCAGCCAGTTGCCTGCTTTATCCTGGGCGCGTAGCTCCAAGTGGTGCAAGCCTAGGGGATGGATTGTCTTGACGACCTGGTCGACGATGGCATCGCTGCGCTCAGGATCGAGCTCAGACTCCAGGAAAGCCTGGGGCAAGTAGAGGTCTATCCTGATCTCTTCGCCGCTGATGGCTGTGCCCGCCAAGGTGGCACCGGGTGGCAGGGCGGTCCCGTAGCCCTGGACCTGCTCTTCGGGCGAGGGACCAGCCAGTAGGCTCTCAAGGAGGGCCTGGACATCCGTTTGCCGTTCGCCCTCGGGGAGGGCCGGTCGGGAGACAGGCGCGGCTTGACCGTCGCGGTAGTAGTAGACCGCGGGAGCCACGGCCTGCTGGGCGACGGCCGGAGCCGTAGACAGCAAGAGGAACAGCGCCAGGAATGCTATGTACTTTGGCATCGGTGTAGCCAACCCCGGTGCAGCGTGCGAGCGTCGCAATTATACGGCAGAAGCCCGGGCAAGGCAAACTAGCGCGGCCAATGTCCTTTTGCCGCTGAAGCCCGACCGCCGGCGGGGGGATGGATTTGGCCTCGCGCAGGCGCGGCTGACGAATGGACCAACGTCATTGCGGACCTGGACAATTGATGCTATAATAGGACCCTACATTGAAACATGGCAGGCGATCATGGCAAGCGCTGGAACGAGCTTAAATCGATTTCGGGAGGCAGAAGACGCCAGGAAACGGGCCCTTCTACAGGTCGATGCGGGCCGTCGCCTGGCGCGGCAGGGCAATCTGAGTGGGGCGCGCCGGCTCTTTGGCCAGGCGGTCGAGACCGATCCTACGTGCACTACTGCCTGGCTGCAGCTGGCGTGGGTGACCAAAGAGCCCAGGCAGCGCAAGGCTTTCCTCCGCCGGGTTCTGGCCCTGGACCCAGAGCATCCTCAGGCCGCGGCCGAGTTGGCCCGGCTGCGACGCCTGCGCGAGGCCGAGACGGACCGCCGGCCGTCCCGGGAATGGCATCTGCTGCGGCCCTGGATGTGGGCTCTGCTGATTGTGCTGGCATTGTTGTTCCTGGGAGCCGCTCTGGTCTTGGGCCCCATCGACAGCAGCCTGGCCGGCTTGCTGCCTACGGCAACGCCTGTGCCATCCCCAACGCCAACCAGGACGCCGGCCGAGGTTGTGGCGCGGTTTGTACCCCAGCTGGAAGAAGCCATCGCAGCTGAAGCGTGGGATCGCGCGCTCGAGCTTGTGGCGATCATGGATGGCGTCAACCCGGCCAGCGAGGAGGTACAGCGCTGGGCGCTGGCCACGCACTTGCAATACGGCCAGAGCAAGGTCGACGTAGGCGAGATGGCCCAGGCCTTGGGCCAGTTTGAAGAGGCGGTGTCGATTGCACCCGACGATGCGCAGGCCCTTCTCTGGCGGGATACGGCCCAGGACTATCTCAGGGGCGCGGAGGCGCTGGTCCTCAGCGACTGGCCTGCGGCAGTCCAATCCTTTGTGGCGGCCTATGAACGATTCCCGGATTATGGTGACCTCGCCGAACGGCTTCTGGAGACCTACCAACGCCAGGGAGAGGCAGCCGTCGAGGCGGAGGCGTGGGATGCTGCCATCCAAGCACTCTCCGAGGCTCGCGAACGCTTCGCCAAAGATCCCGACCTGGCTGACCTGTTGGCCACCGCGTATCTCCAGCGGGGCATTGTCTGGCAGCAGGAGGGAAAACTCAAGAAGGCCAAGGCAGATTTGGAAGCTGCGCTGGATCTGCGGCCCGACGATGGGGAGGCCAAGGCACACTATGACAAGGTGATGTACGTCCTCTTTCCGCCCAAGCGGATCGAGATCGACATCTCCAAGCAGCGATTCTATGCCTACGAGGGGGACACGCTCGTCTACAACTTCGCGACGTCGACCGGGCTCCGGGGGCGGGATACGGCGACCGGGCGCTACAAGGTCCTCGACAAGATCCCGATGGCCTATTCCAGCATCTGGCGTCTGAAGATGCCCTACTGGCTTGGCATCTACTATGTGGGCCGGGTCGAGAATGGCATCCATGCCCTGCCCATCCGGCCGGATGGCAGCGTGATGTGGGGTGGCCTTCTCGGCCAGCGCGCATCCTATGGCTGTATCATCCTTAGTACCCAGGCGGCGAAGACCATCTACAACTGGGCGCAGGTCGGCACAGAGGTGTGGATCCATAATTAGGCGGGGTCCTGGACAGACATCGACAAGGTTTGAATCATGGTGCGACAGATCTTTGAGGAACAGATTCGCGAGCTGCTGGAAGATCTACTGGAGATGGGGGATATGGTGACGGGCGCTATCCAGCGCTCCGTAGACGCCCTGGCCAAGCAGGATGAGGGGATGGCCCGCAAGGTCATCGAGTTCGACGACGAGATCAATGCCATCCAGCAGGAGATCGACGAGAAGTGCCTGGTCCTGATCGCGACCCAGCAGCCAATGGCCAGCGATCTGCGCATCATCTTGGCCGTCTCGGTGATTGCCGGCGAGTTGGAGCGGATCGGGGACTATGCGGAGGGCATCGCCCGCCTGGCCGTCAAGCTCTCAGGCCGGCCGCTGCTCAAGCCGCTCATCGACATCCCCCGCATGGCAGACGAGAGCCGGAGGATGCTGAGCATCGCCCTGGAGGCCTTCGCCCGCCAAGACGTCGAGGCGGCGCGAACCGTGGGCCAGGCCGACGACAACGTCGATGCCCTCTACGATCAGGTCTATCGCGAACTTCTGGTCTTCATGATGGAGGATCCGCGGACCATCACCCAGGCGACTTACCTGCTGTGGGTGGCCCACAACCTGGAACGCATCGCCGACCGCACGACCAACATCGCCGAGCGCGTCGTTTTCATCGACAGTGGCGAAATCGTCGACCTCAATCGCTAGTGCTCGCTGACTCCTATTCCTAGTTCGCGTTGGACGGATCGCCCAACAAGCCTGGGTCTTGCCTGGGCGGGATGAAATCTCTGGACGGAGGAAGAAGTCATGACCATGGATCTGGGCCAGCTGACTCAGATGACAACCTGGCTGGACGAGGAGCATCGCCGTGAGAAGGCAGAGCTCGTCCGCCTCCAGCAAAAGGCTGTGAATCAAGAGGCAGAACTGGAGGATCAAGCCCGTACCATCAAGGATCTGGAAGGGCGGCTGGCCAGCGTGCAGTCCCAGCTGCGCCAATATGCCCACCTCCAGACCGCGTTGCAGGAGCTCAAAGAAGAAGTTGTGGCCATGCTCTCGCAGGCCGACGAACGGCGCCAGCAGGAGGCGCGGGAGGCAGAACGGGTCCGAGCCATCGAGAGGGACAATGTCTCCAAGGCGCTGAACGAGATCCGCCGTGATATGCAGCGTATGCCCCGCTTTGAGGAGGAAGTCGCCTTGCGCAAGGCTGAGCAGGCCCGACTCAGCGAATCGCTTCTGAACCTGCAGCAGAACCTGGGTGCACTCAGCCAGGAAATGGAGAACAAGATCCGGGGTATCCCTTTCCTGGAGGATGGCCGGCAGCAGGATGCCAAACGGATCGCGCGCCTCCAGCAGGAGTCCTTGGAGGCCTTGAAGCGCCTCGAGCAACAGGGCTCCCGTATCCAGATGTTCGAGGACGTCATCCAGCGCCAAGAGCGGGACACCGGCGAAATCAAGGAATTGGTGAGCCAGGTCCGGTCCTCCCAGAGGGAATTCATCGAGAAGCAGTTGTTGGAGGCCGAGCATTTGAAGCGCGAGATGGCCGAGTGGGCCGAGATGCTGGAAGTGCACGTGAAAAAGATCGACGAGTTTTCGGCCCGTATGCAGGAGTTGGGCGAGGCATTCCGCGAGGATCGGCAGGTGGTCGAGCGCGTCGAGCGATTCCAGGAGTTGATACGGCGAGAGCAGACCCAGGTTTCGGAGTTGCAGCGATTGGCAGAAGAGCGGCAGAAGCGGCAGCTGGAACAGTGGGCGGAAGAAAACGAGAAGCGTTGGCGCAAGGAGCTCCTGCGCTGGGATCATCAGATCTCAGAACAGGCCAAGCGCAACAACCAAGTTGGGGAGCGCTTCACTGAGCTGGAGGCTCGATTGTCCAGGCATCGTCTGGAGATTGACGCAACGTGGAAGTTCCTCGAGTCCAAGATCAATTTCGAGACACAGGAGTCCCGGCGCTGGCTGGGCGAGATGACGCGGCTCCTGGAAGAGCGTCCCAAGAGGGAGTGAGTGGCTAGGTTCCCTGCCAATCGCTGGGCACTGTGGACGGGCCAGTAGATCCCCCACTTTGCCCGAGGCCCTTGGCGTAGCCAGAGAGGATATCTGTGCGGGTAATCGGAACAGCGGGCCATGTCGATCACGGCAAGTCTACCTTGGTCCGTGCGCTGACCGGCATCGACCCGGACCGGCTCAAGGAAGAAAAAGAAAGGGAGATGACGATCGACCTGGGCTTTGCCTGGCTGACTCTGCCCAGCGGTGAGCGGGTCGGCATCGTGGATGTGCCCGGGCACAAGGACTTTATCAAGAACATGCTGGCCGGCGTCGGCGGGATCGACGCTGCCCTTTTTGTCGTGGCCGCCGACGAAGGGGTCATGCCCCAGACGCGGGAGCACCTGGCCATCCTGGACCTGCTCCAGGTGCGTGGCGGCGTGGTGGCCATGACCAAGAGCGACCTGGCGGAGGACGAGGACTGGCTAGACCTTGTGGAGGCAGACCTGCTGGAGGTGTTGGACGGCACCGTCCTGGATGGCGCGCCGGTCATCCGCTGCTCTGCCCGCACGGGCGAAGGGCTGGAGGCGCTACTGGCCGAGTTGGATAGCTACCTGGAGACCAGCGCGCCGCGGCGTGACGTCGGCCGCCCCCGTCTGCCCGTCGATCGGGTGTTCACCATCGCCGGCTTTGGCACGGTGGTGACCGGTACCCTGAGCGATGGGACCTTTTCCATCGGTCAGGAGGTCGAGGTTCAGCCATCAGGGTTCAAGGCGCGCATCCGGGGTTTGCAGACCCACCGGGAGAAGATCGAAAAGGCGGTACCCGGCAGCCGGGTGGCCATGAACCTCACGGGGGTGAGCACGGACGAAATCCAGCGGGGCGATGTGGTGACGGTGCCTGGCTGGCTGCGGCCAACCCTGCTCATTGATTGCCACCTGCGCTATCTATCTGACGCGCCCCAGCCGTTGAAACACAACACGCCGGTGGCTTTTTTCAGCGGCGCTGCTGAGGCCCAGGCCCGCATCCGGCTGCTGGGCAAACGGGTCATGTTGCCCGGCGATGAAGGCTGGGTCCAGGTGCGCCTGGAGTCGCCGGTAGCTCTGGTCAAGGGTGACCGCTTTATCATCCGCCAACCCTCGCCGAGCATCACCGTCGGCGGGGGGATCGTAATCAACCCTTTCCCGGGCCGCCGCTACCGCCGATTCCGGCCAGAGGTCATCGACCGATTGGAGACCCTGGCCCACGGCTCTCCCGAAGAGATCCTGCTGCAAGACCTGGAGCGGCGCCAGCCCCGGGAAGTGCGGGACCTCCTGGCGGGCGGCAGTATCTCCCGACAGCAGGCTCGAGAGGCGCTGCAATCGCTACTAGAAGAGGGTCAGATCCAGATACTGGGCGAAGCAGCAGAGGCGCCTGGCTCGCCCCCGGCGTCGGGGTTCCTGGTCACGCGTTCTGGCTGGGGTGCCCTGCAAGAGCGCTTTGAAGGCCTACTCGCTGGCTATCACCGCGAGTTCCCGCTGCGGGCGGGCATGCCACGGGAGGAGGTCAAGAGCCGGCTGGCTCGCTACTTCCCTGGGCTGAGCGTACGGCTCTTTAACGAAATCGTCGCTCGCGCCATCGACGAGGGATGGTTGGCCGAGGCTGGCACGGCCTCGGATCGGCTGCGCCTGACTGTACATGAGGTGACCTTTGACCACAAGCAGCAGCAGGTGGTCGATGCACTGCTGTATGACTTCCGTACGGCTCCCTATACCACGCCCTCCGTTTCCCAGAGTGAAGAGCGGGTGGGGGAGGAGGTGCTCAATGCCTTGCTCGAACAGGGCAAGCTGATCAAGCTCAACGAGGATGTGATTTTTCTGACCGAGACGTATGAGGAGATGCGGGATCGCATTGTAACGCATTTGAGGGAACAGGATCGGGTCACCGTCGCCGAGGTACGCGATATGTTTGATACCAGCCGCAAGTACGCGCTGGCCCTGTTGGGGTACATGGACGAACGGCGGATTACGCGACGCGTCGGCGACGAGCGGGTATTGCGCTGAGGTGCATGGATGAGGCCCAAGATCGATCGCACGAGGTTCGGTTCCATCACCGTCGAGGGGCAGGACTATGATCGGGACGTCATCATCCGCCTGGACGGTCAGGTCAAGAAGCGGAAGAAGAAACTGTCCAAGGCCCTGTACGGCACATCCCACGTCATCTCCCGCGACGAAGCGAAACATGTCTACCAGGCAGGGACCGAGCGGCTGATCATCGGGGCGGGCCAGTTCGGCAGGGTCAGGCTGTCGGATGAGGCGGCGAGCTATTTTGAGGACAGGAACTGCCAGGTTGACGTGATGCCAACCAAGGCGGCCATGGACGTCTGGAACGAGGCTGGAGAGGGCACCATCGGGCTGTTCCACGTCACTTGCTAGCGGGCATCCCAGGCCGCGGAGATAGGGCCAAAGCCTGAGGGCCACAGATCTGGATCCTGTGGCCCTCGTTTGTGTATTCGGCCGGTTGGCTCACTGATTGCGGTAGATCGCCGGCGGATAGAGATACCAGGTCGGCGGGATTTCTAGGACAGAAACACCGGCCGTGGCCCACATGTGGGCCTTCACTGGCGGGCCATGGTGCGCCGCAGCAAGAGCCAGGCCACCACAGCAAGTCCGGCGCCGATGGCCGTCATGATGCCCAGCCACATAAAGCTGATAGGGCGCCCGCGCAGCATGATGTCCTGCAGGAGTTGGATGGCGTAGGTTGCCGGAATGCCCCAAGAGATGATGCGGACCGAGGTGCGTAGCAGATCCAGGCTCAGAAAGAAACCTGTGAAAAAGACACTGACCAAGAGGGCAAGCATGGAATACTGCACAGCCTGGCTCGTAGTCTGCGACAGCAAGGAAAGGACAAAGCCGAGCCCAAGCGAGGTGAAAAGCAGGGCTGTGATGGCCAGCGCGTAATGCGCCCACCTGCCCAGCATGGGGATGTCAAGGGTTAACTCCAACAGCCCGGTCAGGACTGCGGTAAGCAGTATTGTGAAGATGAGGTAGCTCAGGTACTTGCCGGCCAGGACCTCAAAGGCGGAGAGGGGTGAAGCCTGAAACAGTTCCATGGTGCCACTGCGCCGCTCCCCAACGATGGACAGTGCGCCAAACGTGACACACAGGTGCTGGAGCAGAACTGCGATCACGCCTGGGACATAAAAATCCACCAGCGTGATGTCGACGGCCGTGACGGTCTTGACCTCACCTCGGAATGGGGTCACCAGCACCTGGGAGTTGATGTTCTGGAATTCGCCCAGCGCCTGATCGAGCCGGGTCAGATCCTGATTGATCTGAGCAACAGACTGGCGGGACTGCTCAGCCTGAGCCGGACCAGATTGCTGGCTCTCAAGGTTCTCAGTTTGCTTGCGTAGCCCGGCCAGTATTTCGCTTGGATTTTGGTCCGTCCCGGCCGAGCCCTGCCCGCCGACCTCCTGCATGCGGCCGAGGAGCAGGCCGCTGGCCAGAAGAGCTGTCTCCAGATCTGTGAGATTCTGGTCAAGCTCGTTCAGGTGTTGCTTGGCCGCGTCCGGATTGTCGCTTTCCAGGGCTTGCTGCAGGGCATCTGTGCTCCGCTGGGCTGCCTCCACATCGGGCCGGACGGTGGATGCTTCCTGCTGGCCCTGTTCGGCAAATACCTTCAGGATGCGCTGATTCATTTCGTTGACAAAGAGGTTGGCAAAGGCGCGGGCATAACGCGCTGCCAGCGGATCGATCTCGTCATGGTAGAATGTGATCACCGCTTGTTGGCTGTGGCGCACCGTCTCGTATAGGTTCTCGGGCACGCTGATCACCATGTCCACCTGGCCATTGCGCAGCTTGGCCTTGGCCTGATCTTCGTCGGTCGTCATGCCTGCATAGACCAGCTGTTTGATGAACGTGTCTGCGTTGTCGCGCAGGTACGGGCGCAAGATGCTGTCTTTTGGAACGACAAACAGGGTGCGGAGCGGAACGGGCTGAGCACTATAGCCTAGGCCGAAGAGCAGTAGGATCAGGAAAGGGCCCAGGACCAGGGTGATCACCAGGCGTGGCTGTCTCAGAATCTCGGCCATCTCTTTGCGCACGAAGGCAGAGGTCCGGATCAGAAAGCGGAGAACCTTAGGCAAGGCTCACCTCCTGCTGCCCTTCGATCAGCCTCACAAAGACATCGTCGAACGGAGGCAAGTACTCCTGAATCGATTCCAGGGCCAGATCCTCCTCTTGGGACCACTCCACCAATCTGGGGATAGCGGTACTCGCTTCTTCTACGATCAGCCGGAGACGGCCGTCCTCCAGCAAGCGCACCTTGCGCACTGCGGGCAGCTGTTTGAGGCGATGAATCATGCCTGGCTGCAGGTGGTTTCCCGGCCGGAGTTCGATAATCTCACCGCCAAAGGCGTGGGACCGCAAGCCCTCCGGAGTATCGACCGCCAGCAACCCGCCCTTCTGCATGATGGCCACTACGTCACAATAGGCTGCCTCGCTGACGTACTGGGTCGTGACCAGCAGGGTTCGCCCCTCGTCGCGTAACGCCTCGAAGTGGTCCCAAAACTTGCGGCGCAACACGGGGTCAACGCCAGTCGTCGGTTCGTCCAGAAACAGCAGATCGGGATCGTGAGCCAAGGTGGCGGCCAGGCTGAGCCGACGCCGCATCCCGCCCGAGATCTTGCTGACCGCCTTGCGACGGTGCTCGGTCAACTCGACAAAGTCCAGGACCTCTCTCAGTTGTTTCCCTCGCAGCGGGCCGACGCCATAGATGGCACTGGCAAAGCTGAGATTCTCCCACACGGTCAGATCGGGGTAGAGAACCGATTGCTGGAGCATGTAGCCGATCTTGGTCCGCGTCTCCTGGGAAAAGCGCTCTGGCCTCTGACCCAGCACAGTGGCCTCTCCGGCGGTGGGCCGGTAGATGCCCGTAAGCAGGCGGACGGTGGTCGTCTTGCCGCAGCCGCTGGGCCCGATGAGGCCAAAGATGGTACCCCTCGGGATCTCGAACGTGAGATTATCCACGGCCCGGAGATCACCAAATACCTTGGTCAATTCCCGGGTCTGAACTACAGGCTGGGTTTGATCGTTTGCTGCGTCTGTCGACATCGGTTTGTCCTCAAAATGCACGTGGGTTGCCGTCTCTCCACAAATCTAGTATAGCACGCAGGCATGCCGGTGTCTATGTATCCAGATACACCCCCGAGATATAGACGGGGATACATTTCTCGATTTCCTAGCATCATTATGCGGCATGGGCTGCTTGTTTTGCGTTCTATCGGTTTGACAAAAGCTTGGTTTGGGGTTATGTTTCGCCCTACGCGCGGAGGTGGTTGATATGAAGTGCAAGTCTTTGTGGCTCAGAGCTGGTCTCCAGGGCCTGGCCTTTTTGCTGCTCCTCTCGTTCCTGGCGGGGTGTGGGACAGCGCCCGCTTCCCTGGTTGGTGCCTTCCCTGGGGACAGCGACCTGCCCGATTGGACACCGGTCGGGGAGACCGAGACGTACGACCAGGAGAACCTCTTTGACCTGGTGGATGGCCAAGCCGAGGCCTATTTTGCCTATGGTTTTGAGCAGGTCGTAACGCGGCGCTACGAGAATGGGGATGCGGTCGAGTTGGACCTTCAGATCTGGCGGTTGGCCAGACCTGCCGATGCCTATGGGCTGTTTACGGCCAGTCGCGGGGGCACAGCGGTCACCATCGGCGACGGTGGGGATGCCGATCCCGGGCGGAGGATCGTATTCTGGCAGGACCGGTACTATGTGCAGGTTTTCGCTCGGCGTCCGGTGGCGGATGCGCAGTTGCAGCAGGTTGCCCAGACCATCGCCGCCGCGCTACCGGAGCCACCCTCGGGACAGGTACCCGATCTTGTAGCGCGGCTGCCTGCCGATGGCCTGTTGAGGGACAGCCTTCTCTTCTTCCACGAGGAGATCTCGATCCAAGACATCGTGTGGCTGGGCGGTGAGAATCTCCTCGGGCTGGGTCCTCAGACGGATGGGGTTCTGGCCCAGTACGAGCGGGAGGATGGCCAGGGCTGGCTCCTGCTCATACAGTATCCGGAAGCCGCCGATGCAGCGGCTGGACTGGCAGCCTTGGAGGCCACCGACGTTGTCACTCCGGCTGATCTTGGCCTCGGCGGAGATCTGCTCGCTGCGGCATTCGGGCAGCTAGACGGAGCTGCCGCGAAAGACCTGGTCTCGCAGGCCCTGGGCAAGGAGTGATGCTGAGGCGGTGGCTTACCTCTCCCTGAAAACCGGTTACAGGCTAGGGAGGGACCCCGCTAGCGCCCCGTCTCCTCCAGGATTGCCAGGAGGATCCGGGCCGCCCGTTCGACCACAACGGAACAGCTGCCAGGTCCCTCTGGACCTTGAACCCAATTTCGGATCGGCTCGCAGCGGGTAGCGCCCATTTCCTCGAAAAAGAGCTCGCGGTACCGCCTGGCCAGTGCCTGGGCCGGTTCGTCATCCTCGTCGGCCGTGATCCGCCCCAACAGGCCGCCAATGACCATGGTACCACCGCTGAGCGCGCCACAAGTCTCCTGGTGGCTGCTGCCAAGGCCTCCCGCGAGAGGCGTTGCCATCCGCAGACACTGCGGTTCGAGGCCCGGCAATAGGTGCCCGCCCACGGCGAGCAAGATGGCCTCAGATCAATGGAAACCCTTGACGACCAACTCGCCGGCACGGACGGCAACCGCTTCCCGTTCTTCAATCCCCGTCATTGTGCTCCACCATTTCCAGCGCTACCCCGGGCAGGATGACGAAGGTCCCTGTGGCATGTCCCACCAGGCGACCTTCGCCGTCGTACAGGCGCATCTCGACCACATCCTGCCGCTTGCCCGCTTTGATCAAGCTGCCTTCGGCGCGCAGGGCTGTGCCCTCGGCCGGCAGCAGAAAGTGGATCGACATCTCGGCAGTCGCCAGCCAGCAGCCCACGTCGTGCGCTGCGGCGGCCGTAAACCAGCCAGCGCTGTCCAGCAGCGTGGCATAGACGCCGCCGTGGACACCGCCCAGGGCGTGATCCAGGCGCGGGTTGTAGGGCAGGTCGACGATGGCCTGTCCCTTCTCGCCGTACGAGAGCCGCATGCCAAACGTCCGGGCGATGGGCGCCACCTCGTTAAACATGTGCAGGAGTCCCTGTATGCGTTGCCTATTCATGTGACCGAACCTCTGACGAAACGTAGTGTCTATTCGCCATCCCAGGTTGCGGGCCTGTCCTCACCCTCACGGGGTGTCGGGGGCGGCGCGTCAACAGCCCGGTTCCCCATAGTTGCCACAGCAATCGGACTGAGTGCGGAGTTTGATCCAGTTGTTCCGGGCGATCAGCTTGATCTTGCGGGCCAGCGGCATCGGTTTCCGCAGGTTTTCGAGGGCCTCCGTCGTCGTCGGACCCTCGTTGCCTTTCTCGCTACACATCTGCTCTTCCTCTCTTGGTGAATCACTTGGTATGCCAACGTTGCGGGCGACAAGCGACGCTGGCACTACGGTTGAATGGCCAGGTCTGTCCAATCTCTGAGGTCGAGTCGCGCGGTCGCCGCCGCGGGATCAAAGAGCGCCTGGATCTCCTGCCCGTCCACGGCCACTGCCTGGGGCGCTGCCTGAAGCCCGTGGACATAGACCTCAAACCTGGCATAGCCGGGATCGAACCGCCCTTCCACCTCCCGGCGCACCCGCAGGCCAGCCTCTGTCCCCGCCTGGCACAGGAAGCGCGTGCGTCGAAACTCGCCGGCCTGGTAGTTCAGGCTCTGACCGTCGTCCTCATAGAGCCAGCTCTCGCCATCGCCGGGATAGATGTGCAGGCGCAGGGCCTTGGGCGGCCATTCCCCGGTGTGCTGCATGACGGGGCCCATGGGCAGCACAGACCCCGCCCGCACGTAGAGCGGCATCCGCTCCAGGGGTGCTTCCGCTTCAACCTCGCCTTTGAGGCATTCGCCGCTCCAGAAATCGTACCACGGCCCGCCGGGCAGATATACCCGCCGCCGGGTCTGGCCAGCGTTTCCCACCGGTGCGGCCAGCAGGGCATCGCCCAGCAGGAACTGGTCGTCCATACTATAGGTGCGCAGGTCGTCGGGGAAGGCCAGGGCCAGGGGCCGCATCATGGGCAATCCCGTCTCGGCTGATTGCCAGGCGGCGGTGTAGAGGTAGGGCAACAACTCGTAACGGAACTCGATCCAGCGACGGCAGACCGATTCGTAGGGCTCGCCAAAGGCCCAGGGTTCCTGTCGCGCCGTGGCGATGGCGCTGTGGTTGCGGAAGAAGGGCGTCAAAGCTCCGACTTGGGTCCAGCGGGCCAGCAGCTCGCCGCTGCAATCCCCCGAGAAGCCGCCGATGTCAGGACCGCAGAAAGCGATCCCGCTCAACCCCAGGTTAAGGCAAACGCTTATCGCCAGGCGCAGGTGTTCCCACGTCGAATGGTTGTCACCCGTCCACACCAGGGCATAGCGCTGCAAGCCGGCGTAGCCCGAGCGGCTGATCAGGGGCACGCGCCGGCCAGCGCTGAGTCGGTTCAGGCCCTCGGCGCTAGCGCGGGCCATCTGCAGGCCGTAGACGTTGTGTATCTCGCCATGGCTGGCACCCTGGCCTTCATAGCTGTGCCGCACGTTATGCGGCATCTCGCCGTTGAAAATGGCCGGTTCGTTCATATCGTTCCAGAAACCGGCCACCCCGGCTTCGAGCAACGGCTGGTACAGGCCACCCCACCAGGCCCGGACCCCTGGATCGGTAAAGTCAGGGAAGTAGCACATGCCGGGCCACACCGGTCCTCGGAAGAGGGCCCCGGAATCCAGCCTGCAAAAGCGGTCCTGGGACAGCCCTTCATCGTGGACCCGGTAGCCCGGGTCGACCTTGACCCCGGGGTCGAGGATGGAGATGGCCCGGAACCCCTGCTGGCGCAGGTCTGCCAGCAGCCCTTGCGGATCGGGGAAGCGGTCCCGGTCCCAGGTGAAGACGCGATAGCCGTCCATGTAGTGAATGTCTAGATGGAGGACGTCACACGGGATCCTGCGCTGCCTGAACTCTGCTGCCAGGCTGCGGACCTCGCCCTCAGGGTAGTAGCTCCAGCGGCTCTGATGATAGCCGAGCATCCAGCGTGGCGGCAGCGGCATGCGGCCGGTGAGCTGTGTATACCGCTCCAGGATGTGGGCGATGCCGGGCCCAGCAAAGAAGTAGGCGCACAGCTCGCCTGTGTCGGCTTCGTAACGCAGCTGGTCCTGGCTTTTCTTGCCCAGGTCCATTCGGGCGCGGCCTGGGTTGTCAAAGAACAGGCCGTAGGCCCTGCCTTCCCGCAGGGCCACTAGCATGGGCACAGAGAGGTGGATCGGGTCGTCGCCGGGTTGGTAGCTGTGCGGGTCGGTGTTCCACAGCTCCAGGGCCTGGCCCCGGAGATTCAAACCAAAGGCCTTCTCGCCCAGCCCGTAGATGGCCTCCGCTTCCACCAGGCGGCGCGTGCAGAACGCCCCCTTGTCCCAGAAGCCAAGTCCATCCGCCGCTTCGCTCAGGGCCTGGCCCGAAGCGTCAAGGAAGCTGAGATCGAGGGGTGAACGCGCCACGCGGCAGATGAGCTTGCTGGTGCGGACCGTGACCGACTCTTGATCCTCCTCGACCTGGCAGGGAACCGGGGGCCAGTCGGTATCGGGGTCCAGGGCGTAGGAGAAGGGGGGAGCAACCGGACGCTGGTCTGTGGCCAATGGCAGCAGGCGGAAGCGAATAAGATCCTTGGCGAGGATCTCCAGGTGGAGCAGGCCATTTTCGCATACCAGATCTAGGGACTGCCCTTCTTGCCGGTACGACCGCAAGCGGCCCAGGGGACGCTCGACTGGTGCCTGCGCCTGCCGCTTTGGCGGCGATGCGGGCGTGGCGCGGGCTTCGTAGAGCCGCTGCAGCAGGGGATAGAGCAGTGCTGCCAGCACCGCTTCCAGGGGGAACGAGCGTATGATGGCAAGTATTTGCTTCAGCGAGAAGGCTCCCATGACCAGTCCTCTGAGGCGGGTGGACCTCGCGCTACGCCCGGGCCTCGGGCTGAGCGTCCTCCAGTAGATCCTGCCAGATCCGTCGCAGCGCCTCATCATCGGCGCGCAGGTAGACCGTCTGTTCGGTGTCTGTGTCTGGTACGTAGACGATGCGCAGGACCCGCTGCGGCTGAGGTCCAGCGGTCAACTCGCCGATATCCATCTGACGGATCATGCTCGGCTGAACAAAGACATACCACCAGCCGAGTTCTTCCTTCAACCATCGGCCCAACAGGAGGAATCGGGAGGGGTGGACGCGGCCGAGGACGATGTGTTCCCGCGTGCCCACAGTCTCGAAATCTGCCTCAACGTCCACAAAGTACTGGTTCTGTCCCTCGACGGTGAACCAGCCGCTGACCCGCGCTGGCACCAACTCCTCTTTACGCAAGGACGGGGGCACATAACCTTCCGTGAGCTGCTGCTCCTCGTCAAACAGCCTGGCGTAGCGTATATAGCCTGTGTGGCGAGCCCAGGTGAGGATGCTGGCATAGAGGAGGAATACCATGCCGGCTGAAATGGCTGGCCAGGAATTGGGCCACCACCGGATGAGGGCCCAGACACCAAGGCCCAGAATCAGCAGGCCAAACCAGCGGGCGAGACTCCAACCCAGCCAGAAATGGCGGCTCAGGCGGTAGGCAATCTGCAGGATGATTCCGGTTGTGCTCAAGTGTCTAGTCTTCTAGTGCGAGCGTGCATCACCCTGCTATACCTGGTCCTCCAGGATCGCATCCAGATCCCGGCCCTGGAGCGCCATCTGAACGAAGGCTTCTGGCAGGCTGTGGTCGCGCATGGCTGTCACCAAGGCGTCGACGTCATACTCCAATCGATGCGGTTCGACGTGGATATCGCCGGCTGTGATATGCAGGATCGCATAGCTGGCGCGCGGATCGCCATCCCTGGGCTGGCCGACGCTGCCAGGGTTGATGAACCACACATCATCAACCTGCCGCACGAAGGCTTGATGGGAATGGCCGCAGACAACTAGGTCCGCCTTGGCTTCGCCGCCGATTTGCCTGAGCCGCTTTTGTGGGGTCTCTGCGGTCAGGGATTCTTTGCCAGATCCCGGGCTGGTATGCGTCACCAGGACGCGCCGGGTCTGTACCTTCATGCGGATCTCGCGCGATAAGAAACGCAGGTAGCGCTTGTTCTTTTTACCAAGCCGTTCATAGGCCCATTGGCAGGCCAGGTACTTCTCCAGCTGCTTTTGTCGGCGCCATTTGTCTTTTCTTTTCTTGAACCGCAACACCTTGCGGTCATAGCTGCCGCTGGTGCTGAGGGCATAGTCGCGCCGTAGGCGGGCGATGACTTCGTCTGGAAACGGCCCATAGCCGACAAAGTCGCCCACGTTCCAGATGGCTCCCGCGCCTTGCCCATGGGCGTGGGCCAGCACTGCTTCCAGGGCTGGCAGGTTGGCATGGATGTCGCCAATGAGTGCGACTTTCATGGCCGTCTACTCCTCATTCCACAAACCCCGATGTTCGATCATCCACAGCTGGGAGTTGATCTCCGGCTCCCCCTCACGTGGCTGGACCCGCTCGTAGTTTCCGTCCGGCAGCAACCGCCGGGCCTTGATGTTGTCCTGAAGATGGATACAGAGGATATGCTCGTAGATCGACTCGCGTAGATCGGGGTCCTCGACCGGGAAGAGCTGCTCCACGCGACGGTCGAGATTGCGAGGCATCAGATCTGCGCTGCCGAGCCACAATTCCTCGTCTCCGCCGTTGCGAAAATAGTAGATCCGGGGATGTTCCAGGAATCGTCCCACGACCGACGTGACGCTGATGTTATCACTCACGCCGGGCACCCCTGGGCGCAGGCAACAGATCCCCCGAACCTGCAGATCGATCCTTACCCCGGCCTGGGAGGCCTCGTAGAGGGCGCGAATGCACTCTTTGTCGACGAGGGAGTTCATCTTGAAGGCGAGGTAGCCGTTTCCGCTGGCCCGGTGTTGTTCGATCTCGCGATGGATCCGTTCGAGGATCTCCGGGCGCATCTTGCCCGGCGCAACCAGGAGTTTGCGGTACTCTTGCTTATAGGAGTAGCCGGTCAGGACGTTGAAGAGGTCAGACACGTCAGAGCCAATGTCGGCATCGCTGGTAAAGAAACCGATGTCCGAGTAGACCAAGGCGGTGACGTCGTTGTAGTTGCCTGTGCTCATATGGACGTAGCGCCGGATGCTGTCCCGTTCCCGGCGGACAACCAGTAGGAGCTTGGCGTGGGTCTTGAGGCCCACGAGCCCGTACACGACGTGCACCCCCGCCTGTTCCAGGGCCCGTGCCCAGACGATGTTGTTCTCCTCGTCGAATCGGGCTTTGAGCTCGACGAGCACGGCCACCTGTTTGCCGTTCTCCCGGGCTTTCATCAGCGTTGCCACCACGGGCGAGTCTGGTCCCACGCGATAGAGGGTCTGCTTGATGGCTAACACGTCTGGGTCCTCGGCCGCCTCGCGCAAAAAGTCGACCACCGGGGTAAAGCTGTCATAGGGGTGGTAGAGGAGAATGTCACGCCGCTGGAGCACCGAGAAGATGCTTTCCTCTGTGGTCAGCGGCAACGGCACGGCTGGCGGAAAGGGCTGATCCTTGAGCTCGGACCGGTTGATCCGCGCCAACTCAGCCAAGTCGGCCATGCCGATGGGTGCATCCTTGGTATAGACTTGGTAAGGGGCCACGCCAAGATTCGTGATCAGGATGTCGCGGATCCGGTCGGGCATTTCGGTGTCAATCTCCAGGCGCACTGCGGAGCCAAAGTGCCGTTTGTGTACACTCTCCTGAATCGCGGCCAGCAGGTCGGCGGCCTCGTCCTCCTCGATCTCGGGATCGGCGTCGCGGGTGACCCGGAACGGAAAGACAGATACAATCTCCATACCAGGGAAGAGCATGTCCAGGTTGGCCGCGACGACCTCCTCTAGCCACACAAACGTGGAGGAGGTATCGTCCAACAAGCCCAGGCTCTCATAGCTCTCGGCCCGCTCCTCGCTGGGGATGCGCAGCAGGCGGGGAAAGACAGCGGGCACCTTGAGGCGGGCAAATCGCTCTCCGTAGCGCGGATCGTGGAGGACGACGGCGAGGTTAATGCTGAGGTTGGAGATGTGAGGAAATGGATGGCCGAGGTCAAAGGCCAGTGGCGTGAGCACGGGAAATATCTCACGCTCGAAGTGCTGGCGCAGCAACTTGCGCTGCCTACGCTTTAGCCCGCCGTAATTGAGGATCTCGATGCCAGCTTCTCGCAGCCTGGGCAACAGATCTTTGTGCCAGCAGTTGGCGTGTTGATCCAGGACGGGCAACAACTCCTGCCGGATGGCCATTAGCTGTTCGGCGGGCGTCATCCCGTCGGGGGGTGTCTCCACAATGTTGGCGGCCAGCTGCCGCCGCAGACCCGAGACCCGGATCATGAAGAACTCGTCCAGGTTGCTGGAAAAGATGGACAGAAACTTAATGCGCTCAAGCAGGGGATGGTGTTCGTCGAGCGCTTCCTCCAAGACACGTTGATTGAACTGCAGGAAGCTCAGCTCACGATTGATAAACAGGTCTGAGGCGTCAAGTTTGGGGCGCTTGGGCTCCCCTGCGCTTTTTTCCGCCACGGTTACCTCCTGGCGCGCCCATCAGCTGGCTGCCGACAGCGGGCAGCCTCGTCAGGATGCCCTGGGACCATGGGCGCGAACGCTCAGTGTCCCGGGCATTACTCGCACGGTCGAGGGGCGGCCTGCAAAGCAGGACTTGTCATTGCGTGAGCCACCCGCCACGCTTCATCTCCTCGAGGGGCTGGACCAAGATCGAGGAGGCCGGCATGGAGTTGATCAATGACATGGAACCGGACCCAGTGTTTCTGGTCCGGGAAAGCCAGCCGTTTACACCCAGCTAGAACAGCGATGCCCCCGTGACGATTTGATAGATGGCGATACCCACCAGAAATAGAAACGCAATGATGCACAGCGCCAGCAGCCACGGGATCACCCGACCCAGGGATGAACGCTGCGGCCGCGCCACCGGCAGATCACGGCGGACTCTGACGCTGGTCCCGCCCTCTACCTCGGCTGGCAAGTCGCCGCGCGCTTCAGCGATGAAGGCAGCCTCCTTGAGCTCAGGCTCCCCCTCCTCAGCCATCAGCGTAGGGGTGCCCTCCTGCTGCGCGGGCCAGTCATCGCCAACATCCGCGTCGGGTGACACTTCTTCGAGATCGGAGAGCTCTTCCTCCGTGATTGGGCTGAACTGCGCCGCCTCCGCCTCTTCGAACCAGGCCCGGCTAAAGATGGCCGGGGATTCCTGCCCTGCCTCATCTGGCTCCTCCTCCTCCTCCTCCTCATCATCAGTCGGAGTAGGCGCCTCCAATTCTGAACCTTCCCATTCATCCGCAGGAGAAGCCTCGGCCTCTTCCGCCTCTTCCCATTCGCCGCTAAAGAGGCCGGCAAAGGGGTCCATTCCCTGGGCTTCCCCCTCTTCCTCGGCTTCCGTTGCTGGACTGGCCTCAAGCACCTCGGCCACTTCCTCGGATACGGTCGGCGAGAGATCCGGTTCGTCCTCTTCGAACTCCTCCTCGGCCGCTGGCGGAGCTGAGGCCACACCCTCCTCGGGTGCATCTTGGAAGAGGAAGGCGAAGGGATCCTCATCGTACTCGGGCCAATCGCGGCTGAACAACGAGGTCACGTCCTCCTCGTCCACGTCGAGAACTTCCTCAGCCACCTCCGGCGCGGGAACGGTATCCTCTTGCTCGGGCAGCAAGGCCAGGAGCTCATTTTCGCTCATGGGCTGTTTCAAAAGGTGGGCCTTGTCCTCACGTCCTACTTTTTGGTAGGCCCACTGGTCGTCGCCCAACCACAACAAGGCCGAGCCGCACTCAGCACACTCGTACCATTCGTGAGAGCGGCCCCGAACCTCCATTTTCTCGTACGACAGGCTGTCTTGTTCATGGCAGATGGGGCACACGGAGAGACTAAGTTGGGGCATCGATACCTCCTTCTTGGCGCGGAGCATGGAGGCCTGATCGCCTCTGCTCAACACGATCCCGGCCCTCATCTGCACGCTGGCACAGATGAGGCGTAACTCCTCCTGGCATGCACGCTTGCTCGCGATGGCAAGAAATCCCGTCCTGCCGGCTGGATCGAGCACGCCCCCGGCCGTCCCGTAGACGGTCGAGGTTACCAGGAGTATAACATAGCCGTGGGAGGCTGTCAAAGCCCCAGTTTTTCGTGAAGCGTTTTGACACGCTACTGCTTTCGTGGTATACTGGGCCGGCAACGAAATCAGAGGGGGAATGTTTTGGACGAGACAGAGCGAGCCATCTGGTCGCCGGCGACCTACAACCCTACCTGCCCGTGCCCATCGCCAGGCTCCCGGTCTGGATAGCTTGCTTGCGCGTTTCTACCAACTTATCAGGCCAGCTCTCCAAGTACTCAGGGGGCTGGCCTTTTGTTGTGTCTGACAAAGCCGTCACTTTGAAAACAGCATGAAGATCCTGACCGTCAGCGACAAGGTGGAGCAGTTGATCTACAGCCCGGCCATCAGGCGCCTGTATGGCGACGTGGATGTCGTGCTCGGCTGTGGAGATCTGCCCTTCTACTACCTGGAGTTCATCGTCACCATGCTGGGCGGGCCGCTCTTCTACGTCATTGGCAACCACGCCAACGCCGTTCGCCAGCAGTACGCTGCGAACGAGGAGTGGCAATATCCCGGGGGTTGTGAGAACATCGATGGCCGGGTTGTGCGCTACCGAAAGCTCCTGGTCGCTGGACTGGAAGGATCTATGCGCTACAATCAGAATCCATATTTTCAATACACGGAGCGCGAGATGGCTTGGAAGGTATGGCGCTTGATGCCTTCGCTTTTGCTCAACCGGCTGTTCCATGGGCGGTATCTGGACATCTTGATCACCCATGCCCCGCCCTTTGGCATCCATGATCGGGAGGATCGCTGTCACCAGGGGTTTCGAGCTTTTCGCACGTTTATGGACCGCTTCCGGCCTAGCTATCTGATCCACGGGCATGTGCATGTCTACAGCCCGTCCGAGACTACGGAGACGATCTACCGGCATACGACGGTCCTGAACACCTACGGCCATCGCACTCTGGAGATCGACGAGGGACAGTTGACGTGACTTTGACTCCAGGTGTAAGACAAAAGGCAGACACCGCCTTCTCACAGGCTCGACGGCGAGCCTTTTTCCGGCGGCTCTGGCGTTTTCTCACCAGGCAGCAGGAACAGGGCCTGCTCTCCTTCGAGGAGGTTCGCCACAAGCTCAAGATTCGGGGACAGCACTATGCCGGCCTCCAAACGATCCCGATCGACAAGATCGCCGGGAGTGTGGGCCGCTACCAAGAATTCAACCGTGCATTCCTGCCAACTCAAGAGCACATTCGGGAGCGTTGGAAAAGGATCTATGAGGTCGCCCATGGCGCTGGCTTCCCGCCCATCGACGTCTACCAGATCGGGGAGGTGTATTTTGTGCGCGATGGGCATCACCGTGTCTCGGTTCTGAAGGAACTGGGTGCGACCACGGTCGAGGCCACGGTGACTGAGCTGGAGACTGCCATATCGCTCTCAGCCGACGTGGGCGAGGAAGAGCTGAACCTGAAGGAGGAGTATGCCTGGTTCCTGGACGAGACCGGGTTGGATGAGCTGATAGATGAGTTCGAACTGCAATTCACCCTGCCGGGGCAATACGCGAAACTCCTGGAGCACATTGCGGTCCACCGTCACTTCCTGGGATTGCGGGAGATGCGCGAAATCGCCTATTCAGAGGCCGTCGTCCGCTGGTACAATGAGGTCTATGCCCCTGTGGTGGAGGTGATCCGGGAGGACGGCATCCTGGAGGGTTTTCCGGGGCGGACCGAGGCCGACCTCTACCTGTGGATTATCGAGCACCGGCATTACCTTGGCGAGCGCTACGACCATGAAGTTCCGCTCGAAGAGGCGGCCGTTGCGTTTTCCAGGGAGTTTCGCAGCGGCTCGAGCAAGAAGCAGTTGGAGACCGATACCATAGGTTCACGCAGTGGGAGCGGCAAGAGGCCCAGATTCTCCGCGACAGTCAGCATCTTTGGCAGTGGCAGTGCCCCGGATGGGCACCCCGTTCTGGCCCAGGCCGAACGGCTTGGACAGCTACTGGCCGAAGCCGGTTTCGGCGTGATGTGCGGCGGCTATGCCGGGACAATGGAAGCGGTCAGTCGCGGTGCGGCCCAGGCCGGCGGAGAGGTCATTGGGGTGACGATGGATCTCTTTTCGGAGCGGTCGGCGAATCCCTGGCTGACCAAGGAGCGGCGGGTCAAGGATTTCTTCCCCCGCTTGAAAAGGCTCACCAGCGCGGACGCGTTCATTGTCCTGCAGGGTGGTATCGGCACGCTGACGGAGGCTACCCTGACCTGGAGCTTGCTGCAGACTGGCCAGATCCACAAGAAGCCCTTCATCTTTGTCGGCGAGAACTGGCAGCGGCTCTTCGCGGCCTTCCGGGCTGAGACCCTGATGTCGGAGGCCGATTTCGAGCTGGTGACCGTGGTGGATGGCGCCGAAGAGGCCATCGCTGTCCTGGAGCAGGCGCTGGCACCTACCCCTTAGCGCCCCTCTTCGCGAGGGCGGAAGAGGGGGAATCGCGTCTACGCTGACGGCGGGCTGGCCCAGCCCGCCCAGACCCTAGATCCCATTTCATTGATTCGGAGGAGGAGCATGGCTGACGAAAAGAAACTGACACCCCAAAGTGAGGACTATTCGGCCTGGTACAACGAGGTCGTTTTGCGCGCCGAACTGGCCGACTATGCGCCGGTCCGGGGCTGCATGGTCGTCCGGCCCTATGGCACGGCCCTCTGGGAGAATATCCAGCAGGCCCTTGACCGCAGGTTCAAAGAGACCGGGCATGTGAATGCGCTGTTCCCGCTCTTTATCCCGATGTCCTTCCTGCAGCGGGAGGCCGATCACGTCGAGGGTTTTTCGCCCGAGCTGGCCGTGGTGACGCACGGCGGTGGTAAGGAGCTGGAAGAGCCCCTCGTGGTGCGACCCACCTCGGAGACGGTCATCGGCTATATGTATTCAAAGTGGATCCGCTCGTACCGCGACCTGCCGCTGCTCATCAACCAGTGGGGCAACGTGGTTCGTTGGGAGATGCGCACCCGGCTGTTCCTGCGAACGGCCGAGTTCTACTGGCAGGAAGGGCACACGGCCCACGCCACATACGAGGAGGCGCAGGAGGAGACGCGGCGCATGTTGGGCGTCTATGCTGACTTTGCCATTAACGACGCAGCCATCCCTGTGATCGAAGGGCGGAAGAGCGAGTCCGAAAAGTT
>Ga0316577_10000098_pt1 | contig 23982 bp, 22 predicted proteins | sample S5NA_FD_203073 | JGI IMG/M metagenome (GOLD analysis project Ga0316577, IMG submission 203073) | Rhizosphere microbial communities from salt marsh grasses in Alabama, United States - S5-7_050615r2r1 | ecosystem: Host-associated > Plants > Roots > Rhizosphere | place: USA: Alabama | collected... | reverse complement strand
TCCAGTCGGAGAGCCTGTGGGTGTAGGCCGTGCCTCCGGGCTCGTTCACGACCCGACGAAGCGCGTCCACCAGCTGCCGCCGCTGCTCCTCCTCAAGTCCCGTCTGCCAGCCCTCCCGGATCGTCTCGAGCACCTCCGAGCGCCGGAGATGGGGCACCACGGGAGACAACCCCGTGGCCAGCGCCGCGTAGAACTGGGCCATCCGGAGCGGCGTCTGCTCGGTCTCGCCCTGCCCGATCGAGAGGTTCAGCGTCACCGACTCGGTCCAGCCGCGCGGGCCGAACCGGCGGTCGTACCACTCGCGCGACGGCGGAAACCGCCCCGAGACCTCCCCCGGGATGTCGATGCCCGTTCGCCGGTTGAATCCCAGTCCGTCGACCCCGGGAAGCAGGCGGTCGAGCCCGAGACGGAGCCCGAGCTGGTAGAAGAAGACGTTGCAGCTTTCCTTGATCGCCCCCGACATGTCCAGACTGCCGTGGCCGGAACGCTTCCAGCAGCGGAACGAGCGGTTCCCGTACTGGAGGGCGCCGCCGCACGAGTTCGGCATGTGGGAGTCGATCGTGGCCTGCCCGGAGCGAAGCCCGAGAGTGGCGACGACGAGCTTCCAGGTGGAGCCGGGGGGATAGAGCGCGCTCATGGCGCGGTTGAGCAGCGGCTGCCCCGGATCGTCCCGCAGGACGGCCCAGTTCGCGGACGAGATTCCGCCCACGAACAGGTTCGGATCGAAGCTGGGGTGGCTGTAGAGGAGGAGGACTTCGCCGTTGCGCGGGTCCAGAGCGACGACGCCTCCCTTCAACGTGTCGGGGAAGATCGAGTCCGCGAGCTCCTGCAGGCCGAGGTCGATCGACAGCCTGACCTCCGACCCCGGCGTGGCCGGGATCGAAGGCCGCGGGCCGAACTCGCTCACGATCGAGCCCCGGGCGTTGACCTCGACGAAGTGCACGCCGGGCGTGCCGCCGAGCTCCGCCTCGTAGGCCCGCTCCACCCCCTTCTTTCCCACGATCCGGCCCGGATCGTAGCCGGCGAACTCGGGTTGACCGAGCTCCGCCTCGCTGATCTCGCTCACGTATCCGATCAGGTGTCCGATCGACTCCCCCGACGGATAATGCCGTCTCGGATGGGTCTCGATCACCACGAGCCGGAACTGTGGCCGCCGCTCCTCGAGCGCCGCGACCACCGATGGCGCGAGGTCGTCCCGCACGAGCAGGGCGGAGCCCGGACGCTGCCGATAGCGGACGAGCAGCTCCTCCCGCTCCTCCCCGGAGAGATCGAGCCACGGAGCGAGTCGATCGAGGGTCGCGCGGGCGGAGTCGGGCGGTCCCGGCAGGAGGGACAGCGAGTAGCCGGGAACGTTCTCGGCGAGGAGACGTCCCCGCCGGTCGTAGACGGCCCCCCGCGGCGCCGGGATCGTGATCGCGCGAAGCCGGTTGTTCTCGGACCGCAGTCGATACTCGGCCCGTCCGACGACCTGCAACCGGAAGAAGGAGAGAACGAGCAGCGCGAGGGCACCCAGGAGCAGCGTCCGCGCCCCGCGCGCCCTCCGGGCCCGCATCCGGTCGATGTCGGACTGGCTTCGAACGCCCCCGGGTCGTTTCACCCCGCTCCGCTCCCTCCCCGTCCGACCCCGTCAGCTCCCGCGGACCGCCAGCGCCACGGCACCCGCCTCGGCAGCCCCGCACACGAGCGACGTGATCGCCGCCGTCGCCGCGCTCCCGAGGACGAGGACCGGGATGCCGGGAGAGGTCGTGCCGAGCAGCTGAAGCGCCGCGTGTCCGATCCACGTGCCCACGAACAGATACGAGAATACGTAGAAGCGGGCGTCCGCGAACAGCAGGTCCCGCGAGCGGGCCCCGAGGTATCCCAGGAGCGTGAGCGCGAGCGCATAGCCGCCGAGGCCCTCCAGCGCCATCGCGGACTCGAGGAGCCCGAGCGCGAAGCCGAACAGCGCGGCATGGCCGGCCCGGAGGCGGAGCGTCCCCACGAGGAGCGCTCCCACGAGAAGATCGGGCCCCACGGGCAGTCCGACCCAGAACGGACGAAGCAGGAAGTGCGCCACGACGAGCGCGACGACCGCGACGGCGTTCCACGCGGCCGCGGACCGGTCGGCGTCGGCCATCATTCGCCCTCCGGTGCGGGACCCGGCGTCGGGACGGGCACGGTCGACTCCGGCGAGGCGGGCAGCCACACGAGTCCGACCCGGACCTGACCGGGGCCGACGGCGGGCTGCACCAGGTACGAGCGGGACCAGCCAGAGCGTGATTCCCGCTCCTCGAGAACGGTTCCGACGGGGATGCCCGACGGATGGACGCCGCCGATTCCCGACGTCAGAAGGAGAGATCCGTCCGGCACCTCCGTCTGGTCGGGGACCCCCTCGAGCAGCATCAGGGTCTCGCCCGGTCCCGTCACGATCGGGCGCACGATGCCCGTGGCGGGAATCTCGGCCGCCCGAACGGCGACGCGGAAGTCCGGGTGCGTCCAGAACTCGCCGAGACCGGTCCGGCCGCGCGCCGACCGGAGCACTCCCACCAGCCCACGGGGAGTACTCACGCCGGCGGGAAGGCGGAGGTCCACGTCCGGTCCGACGCGGAACAGGAAGCTGTGCGATCCCCCGGACTCGGGCGCCCCCGCGACGACCTCACCGACCGCAAACCCCTCGAGGACACGCTCGGGGAGCCCGGCGATCACCCGCAGCTGCCGGTTCTCCTCCGCGAGATCGGCGTTCTGGAGCTCCCTCACGGCGAGCGAGTCCCGCTCGGCACCGAGCAGCTCGACCCGTTCGGCCAGGTCGGCGCTCCGCTCGAACATCCGGTGCGCGGCGAGGAACGGGGCGAGCACCGTGGAGCGCAGCCCGAGCGTGATCGCGAGCTGCGCCTGGAGTCCGAGGCTGGAGAGAAAGAGCGCCGCGAGGCAGAGCCCGGCGGCGAGGAAGAGATCCCGTCGCTGGCTTTCGCGCCGGCCGACCGTGAGGTAGCGCACGCCTCCCCGTCAGGTCGCCAGCACGCTCCGGAAGCGCGGCAGGTCGTCGAGAATCCGGCCGGTGCCCCGTACGACGCAGGTCAGGGGCTCCTCGTCGACGTGGATCGGAAGGCCCGTCTCCTCCTTCAGGAGCTTGTCGAGGCCACGGATGAGCGAACCGCCGCCCGTCATCACGATGCCGCGGTCCACGATGTCGGCCGCGAGCTCCGGCGGGGTGATCTCGAGCGCCCGCCGCACGGCTCCCACGATCTGCTGGATCGGCTCCAGCATGCACTCGCGGATCTCGGCCGAGTTCACCCGGACGGTCTTCGGGATCCCGGAGACGAGATCGCGTCCCTTGACGCTCATCTCGCGCTCCTCCTCGGACGGGTACGCCGAGCCGATCTGGATCTTGATCGCCTCGGCCGTCGGCTCCCCGATGAGCAGGTTGTAGTTCTTCCGCAGGAAGGAGACGATGGCCTCGTCGAGCTCGTCGCCGCCCACGCGAATTGACGTCTCGGCCACGAGGCCCGAGAGCGCGATCACGGCGATCTCCGTCGTGCCGCCCCCGATGTCGATGACCATGTTCCCGGTCGGGGTCTCGACCGGAAGGCCCACACCGATCGCCGCGGCCATGGGCTCCGAGACCATGAACACCTCTTTGGCGCCGGCCGCGTGGGCGCTCGACCGGACCGCGCGTCGCTCCAGCTCCGTGATCCCCGAAGGAACGCCGACCACGACACGCGGTCGGACCTTGAAGAAGCGGCTCGCGGTGACGGACTTGAGGAAGTAGCGGAGCATGATCTCGGTCACGTCGACGTCCGCGATCACGCCATCCTTCAGAGGCCGGACCGCCTCGACGCCGTGCGGCGTCCGACCGAGCATGCGCTTCGCCTCGAGACCGATTCCCTCGATCTGCCCGGTCCCCTTGTTGACCGCCACGACCGACGGCTCGTTGAGCACGATCCCTTCGCCCTGCACGTAGACGAGAGTGTTGGCCGTGCCCAGGTCGACGCCGACGTCGTTCAGGGGCAGGAAGTTGCCTTTAATCAGCCGTTTCCACATTCCGCCGTCCGTGATCCGTGTGGCGGGGAGGCGCACGCCGGGAAACGCGCGGCGCGGCGTCCCCGCACGCCGCGCCGACCGATCGCCCGTGTCGAGAGCAAGCTCCGCGCCACAGGACGCGGGAATCTAGACCCCGCGAGAGGGGGAGGAAAGGCGGGACGCGGGGCCCCGCCCTTCCCGGGTGTCAGAGCACGTCCGACAGCGGCACGCTGTCGAAGCCGAACGCCTCGGCGACGGCCTTGTACGTCAACTTCCCGTCGACCGCGTTGACGCCCAGGGCCAGCGACCGGTCGTCCCGGCACGCGGTCTCCCAGCCCTTGTTCGCCAGCTGCATGGCGTACGGGAACGTCGCGTTGGTGAGAGCGAGGGTCGACGTGCGCGGCACCGCGCCCGGCATGTTCGCCACGCAGTAGTGGATCACGCCGTCGACCACGTAGATCGGGTCCGCGTGGGTCGTAGGTCGCACCGTCTCGATGCACCCGCCCTGGTCGACCGCGACGTCCACGAGCACCGACCCGTCCTTCATCAGGGCGAGATCCTCCTTCTTGACGAGGCTCGGAGCCTTGGCGCCCGGGAGCAGGACCGCGCCGATCAGGAGGTCCGCACGGGAGATCTGCTCGAGGATGTTGTGTCGGTTCGAGTAGTACGTGTCGACGTTCGCGGGCATCACGTCCGCGAGGTACCGGAGCCGGTCGAGGTTCACGTCGAGGATCGTGACGTGTGCTCCGAACCCGGCCGCGATCTTCGCCGCGTTCGTCCCGACGACGCCACCCCCGAGAATCACCACCTCCGCCGGGAGGACGCCGGGCACGCCCCCGAGCAGGAGCCCGAGCCCGCCGTGCGCCTTCTCCAGGTACTTCGCCCCCTCCTGGACGGCCATGCGGCCCGCGACCTCCGACATCGGGGTCAGGAGCGGCAGCTCTCCGGTGGACAGCTGCACGGTCTCGTAGGCGATCGCGACGACCTTCCGCTCGAGCGTCTTCCGCGTGAGCGCCTCGTCCGCGGCGAAGTGGAAGTAGGTGAACAGGACCTGACCCGGGCGCATGCGCGGATACTCGGCCTGGATCGGTTCCTTGACCTTCATGATCATCTCGGCGCGCTCCCACAGCGCCTCGACGTCCGGCTCGATCTTCGCCCCGACCGCCTCGTACTGCTCGTCCGGGAAGTTGCTTCCCTCTCCGCCCCCGGCCTCGACGATCACCTCGTGACCGGCGGCCACGAGCGCCTCCGCGCCCGCGGGCACGAGGGCGATCCGGTTCTCGTTCGCTTTGATCTCCTTCGGGACCCCGACGATCATGGCACGAACTCCTTTGGATGCATGAAATGCACTGGGTACCGCCGCGACCCCTCCGAGCGGAACGGAGTCGCAGCGGGCATTATGCAGGCGCGAGTTCCAGCACCGCCAGACCGTCCGGCTCGAGGCCGGCGCAGACCTCCCGGATCTGCTCCGGGGTGACCCCGTCGATCCGGCGCGCGATCTCGTCCAGCGGACGGTACGGCTCGTCGTGGAGGACCGTTCCCGCGAGACGGTGCATCCGCGAGCCCGGGGACTCCAGCGACAGCAGGAGCTGGCCCTTGAGCTGCGTCCGGGTCGCCACGTCCTCGTCCGGAGGAAGTCCCTCGCGCGCGATCCTCGCAAACTCGGCCAGCAGCGCGTCGCGCGCCCGTCCCGCGCTCTCCGGCCGCGTCCCCAGGTAGGCGCCCGTCGCCCCGCCCGATCGATAGAACGACTGCCAGGAGAAGACGCTGTACGCGAGCCCGAGGTCCTCGCGGATTCTCTGGAACAGCCTCGAGCTCATCCCGCCGCCGAGCGCCGTGTTCACGATCACGGAGGCGTCGCGGAGCGGGTCGCCCCAGGGGACGCCCGGAGCCCCGGCGACGAGGTGCACCTGGCGGCCTCCCGGCCGCTCGATCCGCCGCAGTCCCGTTCCCCGTTTCGCGGGCGCCGGCACCTCGCCGGGAGGATCGCCCGGCTCGGGCGGAAGGCGCGCGGCGACCAGGTCCACCAGCCGGTCGTGCTCGATCCGCCCCGCGGCCGCGACCACGAGTCCCGCGGGGCGGTATGCCGCGTCACGCAGCGAGCCGAGGGCCTCCGCGCTCACCGCCTCGACGCTCTCGCGGGTGCCGAGGATCGGCGCACCGTACGGGTGCCCGGGGAACAGGAACTCCGCGTGGAGATCGAACACGAGGTCATCGGGGGTGTCGTCGACCCGTGCGATTTCCTCGAGAACGACCTCACGCTCGAGCTCGAGGTCGGTCGGGGCGAGCCGGGCGGAGAACCCGAGGTCCGCGAGGACGTCGACGGCCGTCTCCAGCGCGGTGTCCGGCACCCGGGCCTGAAAGGAGGTGTGCTCGTGCGAGGTGTAGGCGTCGAGCCCCCCCCCGAGCCTCTCGATCTCGAGAGCGATCTCGCGGGCCGATCTCCGTTCGGTCCCCTTGAAGACCATGTGCTCGAGCAGATGAGCGGCACCGCCGAGCCCGGCCGGCTCGTGCGCCGTCCCCGCGCGGAACCAGGTTCCCAGGGCCACCGAGCGGACGGACTCCATCCGCTCCGACAACACGATCGCGCCCGAAGGGAGCACCGTCCGGAACACCCCGGACTCGAGTGCCTCCGTCGACGCGTTCCCGTCTTTCGCGAGCGGCCGGGCGTCCGGCCCATCGGCCGCCGCGCCCCAGACCGATGCGCCGACGGCCGGAACGGCGGGCTCGCGCCCGTCACGCACCGGCCGTCGCATCAGGCCGCTCCCCGGGATCGCGTCGCCTCGGCGGCGCGCCCCGCCGCGCTCACGGCTGGGTCGCCGCGGCCCGCCGCGAGAGCTTGAGACGTCCCCGCTCATCGACGGCGAGGAGCTTCACGCGGACCACGTCGCCCGTGGCCACCACGTCCTCGGTCCGTTCCGTTCGGCCCTCTTCCAGCTCCGAGATGTGGCAGAGGCCCTCGACGCCCGGCAGGATCTCGACGAACGCGCCGAAGGACGTCGTGTTCTTCACCACCCCCTCGTAGATCCGCCCGATCTCCGGCTCGGCCGCGATGCCCTCCACCATCTCGCGGGCGCGCTCGCCGCCCTCGCCCGAGACGGAGGAGATCGTGACGACGCCGCTGTCCTCGATGTTGATCTGGGCGCCGGTCTGGTCCTGGATCATCCGGATCGTCTTGCCCTTGGGGCCGATCACCTCGCCGATCTTCTCGGAGTTGATCTGGATCGTGATGATCCGCGGCGCGTAGCGGGACATCTCCGAGCGCGGCGCCTCCAGCGTCCGGCTCATCACGTCGAGGATGTGGAGGCGGCCCTTCCGGGCATTCTCCAGAGCCTCCCGCATCGTGTCGATCGAGAGGCCCTCGATCTTGATGTCCATCTGGATCGCCGTGATTCCCTGCGACGTCCCCGCGATCTTGAAGTCCATGTCACCGAGCGCGTCCTCGATCCCGAGGATGTCGGTCAGGACGGCGACACGGTCGCCCTCCTTGATCAGGCCCATCGCGACGCCGGCGCAGGCCGCGCGGAGGGGAACGCCCGCGTCCATCATCGCGAGGGATCCCCCGCACACGGTCGCCATCGAGCTCGAGCCGTTCGACTCCAGGATGTCCGAGACGATCCGGATCGTGTAGGGGAAGTCCTCGTACGCCGGGAGGAGCGGCTGGAGCGCCCGCTCCGCGAGCATCCCGTGCCCGATCTCCCGACGGCCCGGTCCGCGGAACGGCCGGACCTCGCCGACCGAGAATGGCGGGAAGTTGTAGTGCAGCATGAACGACTTCGACGTCTCCTCGCGGACGTCGATCGAGTCGATCCGCTGCTCGTCCTGCACGGTCCCCAGCGTCGTCACGCACAGCGCCTGCGTCTGGCCCCGCGTGAACAGGGCCGAGCCGTGCGTGCGCGGCAGAATCCCGACATCTGCCGAGATCGCGCGGATCTCGTCGAGCCCTCGGCCATCCACCCGCTCGCCCCGCTCGAGGATCTGGCGGCGCATCGTCGCCTTCTCGAGCTTGCGGAGAACGCCGACCGCCTCGTCGATCCGATCGGCGTACTCGGCGTTCTCCTTCAGGTCCGAGACGAGCGACTCCCGGAGCGCGGAGAGCGCCTGGTTCCGCTCCTCCTTGTTCGGGAGCGCCAGAGCCTCCTCGATCCTCGCCTGGGCGCGTCCCTTGACGAACTCGGCGAGCTCGGCGGAGACCTCGGGCGCGTCGTACTCGAACTTCTGCGGCGGGCCACCGATCATCTCGACCAGCTCTTCCTGGATCGCGATCAGCTCCCGAATCGCGCCATGCGCGACCTCGAGGGCCGCCAGTATGTCGGATTCCGAGACCTCGACCGCCGCGCCCTCGACCATGACGATCGAGGACTTCGTGCCCGCCACCACCACGTCCATGTCCGAGTAGTCGAGCTGCTCGAAGGTCGGGTTGACGACCCATTCCCCGTCGATCCGTCCGACACGCACGCCCGCGATCGGCCCGTTCCAGGGGATCGGGGAGATCGTGAGCGCCGCCGATGCGCCGAACATGCCGAGCATGTCCGCATCGTTCTCCTGGTCGGCGGAGATCACGAAGCACGCGACCTGGGTCTCGTTCTGATACTCGTCGGGGAACAGCGGGCGGAGGGGACGATCGATCTGGCGGGCGGAGACGATCTCCTTGTCCGCCGGACGCCCCTCGCGCTTGATGAAGCCACCCGGGAACTTCCCCGCGGCGTAGCTCTTCGCCCGGTACTCCACCGTGAGGGGGAAGAACGGAAGGTGCGTGCGCTTGCGCTCGGCCACGGCCGTGACGAGCACCGCGGTCTCGCCGTACTGCACGAAGACCGCGCCGTCGGCCTGACGCGCCATCCGGCCCGTCTCGACGACGAGCTTCCGACCATGAAAGTCTTTCTCGATTCTGTGTGCCATGCTCCTGCGTCCCTCGCTTCTCGTCTGATTCTGAACGTTCTGATCTGATTTCTGGGGCCGTCGATCCGTCGACGGCACGTACACCTTCGCGAGCGAGGTCCGCGGCGTCCCGAAATGCGGGAGGCGGCGAACGGCCCGAGCGCCTCGCGCTCTGCCGTCCGCCGCGTCCCGGGATGCCGCCGACCGCCTAGCGGCGGAGGCCCAGCTCGCGGATGACCGTCCGGTACTGCCCGAAGTCGTTGCGACGGAGGTACTCGAGGAGACGACGACGACGGCCGACCATCTTCAGGAGGCCCCGACGTCCGTGGTGGTCCTTCGGATGCGTGCGGAAGTGCTCGGTGAGGTGGTCGATGCGAGCCGTGAGCTCGGCGACCTGGACCGCGGCCGACCCGCAGTCGTTCTCGTGCTTGCCGAATTTGGCGACGATTCCCTGCTTCTCTTCCGTTCCCAGCGTCATCTTGCTCCGTCCCTCGTGCCGGCCGTCCGCCGGTCCTCATGTCCCGTTCGTCCGTCTCGGAATCTGTATATCTTAGCGGCCGTCGAGACCGGTGTAAAGCTAGGCCCTTCCGTACGCGCCCGCTCGCCGGGCGAACCAGGCGCGGGCCGACGCCTCGTCCCTTCGCATCTGCGCCACCAGGTCCTCGGACGTCCCGAACGGCTGGACGTCGCGGAGACGCGTCAGGAACTCCACCCGCACGGACTCGCCGTAGATGTCGCGATCGAAGTCGAGCAGATACAGCTCGATCGACGGGGGCGAGCCGGCGAACGTGGGGCGCGGCCCGAGGTGCAGGAGCCCGTCCCGGATCTCCGTGCGCAGCGACGCCCGCACCGCGTAGATCCCCTCTCGCGGCAGCAGCTTGGCGGCCTCCGGCGCGGCGATGTTCGCGGTCGGGAATCCCAGCTCCCGTCCCCTTCCCAGCCCGTGCACGATCGGACCGCGGAAGGAGTACGGACGGCCGAGCATCCGCGTCGCCTCCTCGACGCGGCCTTCGGCGACCCGCTGCCGGATCGCCGTGGAGGAGACCGACCTTCCGCCGACTTCCACCGAGTGGACGACATCGACCGCGAAGCCGATCTCGTCGCCGAGGCGGCGAAGCAGCTCGATGTCGCCCGATCGCGAGCGCCCGAACCCGTGATCGTAGCCGATCACGAGCTCCGTGACCCGGAATCCCCCCACGAGGATCCGCCGCACGAACTCCGCCGGCTCGTAACGGGAGAGCGTCTCCGTGAACGGCAGGAACGCGACGTAGTCGAGCCCGCTCTGGGAGAGTATCTCCTTCTTCTCGTCCGCCGTGGTCAGAAGTGCCGGCGCGTCCCCGGGGCGGACGACCGTCAGGGGGTGTCGGTCGAACGTCACGAGGACGCTGTGACCCGCGCGCGCCGCGGCCCGGCGCCGGATTTCCTGCAGAACCGCCCAGTGCCCGAGGTGTACGCCGTCGAACGTCCCCACCGTGACGACGGTGCCGTCGACGCCAGGTGGCAGGCCGCTGTCCTCCCACCTCCGGAACTCAGGCCCCACGGATGACCGTCCGGGGCTGCAGGACTCCGTCGATCGCCTCCGCGACCGCGACGAGAGTCCCTGTCTCGACCAGGGCCACGGGAAGCGCCGGGACCGGTCCTTCCGGAAAGCCGGGAACGAGCGGATCGCGGACCTCGCGTTCCGGCAGCCTCGCGCCGTGCGCCACGAGCCGCGCCTCCTCCGCGTCGAGCTCGCGTCGCGGGAGCCAGGCGAGAGCCCGCGCCGGCGCCAGCCACGCGTCGGTCGCGCGGGGGTCACCCTCCGCCAGCGATTCGGCCGGGAGCGCCCCGCTCACGGAAAAGGGGCCGATCGCCTCGCGTCGCAGGGCCGCCAGGTGCGCGCCACACCCCAGCGCCCGGCCGAGATCGCGGGCGAGGGCGCGGATGTAGGTGCCCGTCGAGACCCAGGCCTCGAGCCGGACGCGCGGCGGCTCCCACCTCTCGAGTCGCAGCCGGTGCACCCGCACCCTGGCGGTCGCGACATCCGGCTCCCCTCCCGCCCGAGCGATCCGATGCGCCCGTCGCCCCGCCACCTTCTTCGCCGAGAACGCGGGAGGCCGCTGCTCGAGATCGCCCGTGAGGTCCGCGAGCGCCCGCTCCGCGTCGCCTCGCGCGAGTCCGTGCCACGCATCCGAGACCGGCCCCGGCGTTCCGGTACGATCGTCCGTATCCGTCTCCACGCCCAGGAGGACCGTCGCCGCGTACCGCTTCGGCAGCAGGTGGAACAACGAGGCGAGGCGGGTCGCGCGGCCGGCGCACAGGAGCAGGAGTCCCGTCGCGAACGGATCGAGCGTACCGGTGTGGCCGACGCGACGCGTTCCGAGAGCCCGGCGGCCCATGGCGACCACATCGTGGGAGGTCGGTCCGTCCGGCTTGTCCACGAGGAGGACGCCCGGCTCCGTCTCAGACTTCGTCATCCGGCTCCGGCGTCTCGGGTGGCTCGCCCGGTTCCGGCCTGCCGTCCGGGAACGCCTCGTCGAGCAGGTCCTCGATCCGGCGCGCGTGCTCGAGGGCCCGGTCCGCGCGGAACTGGAGCTCCGGGATCCGGCGCAGCCTCAGGGTTCGCCCGAGCTCGCGACGGAGGTACCCCTCCGCGCTCTCGAGCCCCGCGATCGCCTCCTCCACGGGCACGTCCTCGCCCAGAGTGCGCACGTAGACGTTCGCGTGCTTGAGGTCGCTCGTGGTCTCCACATCCGTCACGGTCACGGTCGCGACGCGCGGGTCCTTGACCTCCCGGCGCAGAAGCGCCGCGATCTCCTCTCGCAGGAGCTGGTTCACCCGCTCGATCCGTCTGTGCGCCATCGTTCGGCTCCAATCCGTGGGACGCGGCCCGCCGGGTCCGGGAGGCGTCCGACGCTCACTCGACCTCCACCACCCTCTCGACGACGTACAGGCGAGGATCCGAGGCGACGAGGGCGTCGATCTTCTGGAGGATCGAGTCCGCGAGCGGAGCATCCGATGTGACGAGGGCGACGCTGAGCTCGGCCCGGCGCGGGTCGTCCTGGTAGTCCGTTTCGGCCGCCGAGACCCGGAACCGCGCGCGCAGGCGATCCCGCAGGCCCCGGACCACGCTCCGTTTCGCCTTCAACGAACGGCAGTCCGGGAGAGCGAGGACCCAGCGACCGCGTGCGAAGACCGCCGTCATCGGCGCTGTGTCGCGCGGCGGGATGCGCTCGCCGTCAGGAGGACGCCGGGCCCCGGCCCGAGGCGCTCTCCGCCAGGGATCGCGCGACCTCCTCCACCCGATAGCACTCGATCACGTCGCCCACCTTGACGTCGTTGAACCCCTCGATCCCGATCCCGCACTCGTACCCCTCGCGCACCTCGCGGACGTCGTCCTTGAACCGCTTGAGGCTCCCGATCCGACCCGAGTAGACCTGCACGTAGTCCCGAAGCAGCCGGACGGGAAGGTTCCGCTGGATCTGCCCCGAGGAGACGTAGCACCCGGCGACCGTGCCGACCTTCGGAACCCGGAAGGTCTGGCGGACCTCCGCGCTCCCGACGAGGACCTCCTTCTCCTCCGGCGCGAGAAGGCCCTCGAGGGCGAGCTTCACTTCCTCGACCGCCTCGTAGATCACGCTGTAGGTGCGGATCTCCACGTCCTCGCGCTCGGCCGTCTCGCGGGCCTTCGTGTCCGGGCGGACGTGGAAGCCGATGATGAGGGCCGAGGTCGTCGTCGCGAGCAGGACGTCCGACTCGTTGATCGCGCCGACCCCCCGGTGAATGACCTCGACGGCGACCTCGGGCGTCCCCAGGCGCTCCAGCGAGTCCGCCAGCGCCTGCACCGAACCATCCGTGTCGCCCTTGATCACGAGGTTCAGCGTCGCCTGTCCGCCCTCGCGGACGGCCGCGAAGATGTCCTCGAGCTTCGTGCCCTTCTGTCGGCGCCGGATGTCCTTCTCGCGCTCCAGCTGCTGCCGGCGCTGCACGATCTCGCGGACCCGCGACGCCTCCATTTCGATCAGCTTGTCCCCCGCCTGCGGAACGCCCTCGATCCCGAGCACGCGGACCGGGATGGAAGGGCCCGCGGCGTCGACCGTGTTTCCGCGCTCGTCGAGCAGGGCGCGGACGCGTCCGCCGTGGAGGCCGCAGATGAAGTCGTCTCCGACGTTCAGCTCGCCCGCCTCGACGAGGACGGTCGCCACCGGGCCCATGCCCCTGTCGAGCTCCGCCTCGACCACGGTTCCCCGCGCGTCGCCCGTCGGCCGCGCCTTGAGATCGAGCAGCTCGGCCTGCAGCAGGACCTTGTCGAGCAGGTCCTCGATCCCGGTTCCCTTCTTGGCCGAGACCTCCTGGACGAGGACGTCGCCGCCGAACTCCTCCAGCACCACGTTCTGCGAGAGCAGGTCCTGCTTCACCTTCGCCGGATTCGCCGCCGGCAGGTCGACCTTGTTGATCGCGACGACCATCGGGACGCCCGCGTTCCGGGCGTGGCTGATCGCCTCGACCGTCTGTGGCATGACCGCGTCGTCGGCGGCGACGACGAGGACGACGATGTCCGTGATCTCCGCACCCCGCGCCCGCATCGCCGTGAAGGCCTCGTGACCCGGCGTGTCGAGGAACGTGAGCGCGCGACCGTCGTCCAGGCGCACGTGGTAGGCGCCGATGTGCTGCGTGATCCCGCCGGACTCGCCGGCGATCACGTTCGTCCGCCGGATGAAGTCCAGCAGCGACGTCTTCCCGTGATCGACGTGGCCCATCACGGTCACGACGGGCGCGCGCGGCGCGAGATCGGACGTCTCCTCCCCCGCCTCGGCGAGCTCCACGAGATCCGCCTCGTACGCCTCCTCGCGAGCGACCTTGAAGCCGAACTCGTCGCAGATCAGCTCGATCTGGTCGAAGTCCAGCCGCTGGTTGATCGTGACCATCAGCCCGAGGTTCTTGAACGCCGAGGTGATGATCGCCTGCGGGGTCACGTCGATGAGGTCGGCGAGCTCGGCGACGGTCAGGAACTCGTTGACCCGGACGGTCGTCGTCTCCTCCGCCTTCTTCCGCTCCCGCTCCTCGCGCTCGACCTCCTGCTGAGACGGACCCGAGTCCCGGCGGCGGCGCCGGCTGGGACTGCTGCTGTCCATCGCGGCCAGCGTCTTTTTCACGTTCTCCTGAACCGCCTCGCGGTCGACGCGCCGGTGCCGCTTGCGGTCCTTCTTGCCCTTCCGGCGGCCGTCCGTCGTGTAGCCCTCCGCCTGGATCCGGACGGTGCCGCCGGGCGCCGCCGACGCCGCCGGGGCCGCCGGGGCCGCCGGCTTGGGGGCGAGTCCCCGCCGGACCGGCTTGGGCTTCACCGGCGGCTTCGTGCGCCGATCTTCCTTCCCGGCCGGCTCCTCGGCGGCCGGGCTCTCCGCGTCCTCCTCCTCCTCTTCCTCCTCCTCTTCCTCCTCGTCGAGTCCGGCCGACGCCGCCGCGGCCGGTGCCTCGACGACTTCCTCCTCGACCTCCTCGACCTCCTCGTCCTCTTCGAACTCCTCGTCCTCGTCCGGCTCGACGACGGCGGCGACCTTCGCCGGCTCCGCCTCCTCGACCGTCGAGACCTCCGCGGCCTCTTCGGCCTCCGCCGCCTCGTCCTCCGCGGTCGTCGGCTCCTCGCCGTCCTCGACCTCGGCCGTCTCCACGGGCTGCGGCTGCACGCGCCGGCGACGCCGGCGGCGGGTCGGACCGGCGTCCGACTCCACGGCCGCCTCCGTCGTGCCCCCTGCGCGTCGCTCACGCTCGAGCCGCGCGTGGAGGCGCGCGACCTGAGAGTCCGTGACCGTGGACATGTGGCTCCGGACCCGCACGTCCATCTGGTGCAGCATCTGAATCAGCTGCTTCGAATCGACGCCGAGCTCCTCGGCCACTTCGTACACGCGGAAATTCGCCAACGCCTGTCCTCCTCGATCGGTCCGCGCCGCGCCGTCCCGGCGCGGCGTCCCTTCAATCCCTGCGTTCCCTGCGTTCGTCGTTCCGGCGTTCCACCTCGCCCGCGTCCGGCGCCGCGAGGTCCCGGACCCGCCGCGCGAGGCGCCGGTCCTCGACGCCCGCCACGACCGTCCGGCCCCGGCCGAGCGCCCCGCCGAGCGACGCCGCCGTTCCGCACTCGACCCACGCGCCGCCCGCGGCCTCGACGAGCGGGAGAACCCGCGCGCGCGCGTTCTCCCCTGCGTCGCGGGCGATCACCACGACGCCGAGGCGGCCCCTTCGCGTGGCATCCCGGACCGCCTGCGTGCCGACCACCACCGCGCCGGCCCGCCGCGCGAGCCCCAGGAGCTCGAGCGCGCGGCGATCCCGCGGTCCCGACACCCCGTCAGTCTTCGTCGCCGGTCTCTCCCTCGCCACCCGGGGTGACGCCCACGCCCTCCGGCGGGCCGGCCCCGGGTTCCGGGTCCGACTCTTCCTCCGCCTCCGGTTCGGACTCGTCCTTCGCCGCGTCCGGCTCCTCCTCCGGGGAGGAAGGCGCTTCCGGGGCCTCGTCCACCGTGAGCTCGTCGATCAGCGCGACGATCCTCTCGGCTTCCGCCTCGTCGATCCCCGGGACGCGCTGGAAGTCCTCCTTCTCCATGTCGAGGACGGCCAGGAACGTGTCGTACCCCGCCGCCTGCAGCGCCGCGAGGGTCGCCGGCGTGAGCCCCGCGAGCTCCGCGAGCGGGAAATCCGCCACCTCGTACTCGTCGCCCCCGCCGAACAGCGCCGACTCCGCGCCACGTGCCAGCCAGTCCCGGCTCGAGTAGAGGTCGATCTGCCAGCCGATCAGCTGCGACGCGAGGCGCACGTTCTGGCCGTTGCGCCCGATCGCGAGCGACAGCTGGTCCTCGTCGACGATTGCCGTGATCACGTGCCTCTCGGCGTCCGAGATCACCTTCGCGACCCGGGCCGGAGCCAGCGCACGCCGCGCGAAGATCTCCGGGTCGGCGTGCCAGGGAACGATGTCGATCCGCTCGCCGCTGAGCTCGGAGACCACGGCCTGCACCCGGGACCCCTTCAGGCCGACGCAGGCGCCCACGGGATCCACCGAGTCGTCCCGCGAGGACACCGCGATCTTCGTCCGTCCGCCCGCCTCGCGCACGATCTCCTTGATCTCCACGATCCCCTGGTAGATCTCGGGGACCTCGAGACCGAACAGCGCCTTCACGAACAGCGGGTCGGCCCGCGACAGAATGAGCCGCGGACCCCGCGGGGTCTCCTCGAGCTTCTTGAGCACGGCGCGAATCGCCTCGCCCTGCCGGAACCGCTCGCGCGGGTTCTGCTCCCGCCACGGGATGATCGCCTCGGCCTCCCGCGCACGGTTCAGCATCACGGCGATCTTCCCCCGCTCGATCTGCTGGACCTCGCCCGAGACGAGATCGCCCACCAGCCCGCTGAACTCCTCCCGGATCTTGTCCCGCTCGCCCTCCCGGACCCGCTGGATGATTCTCTGCTTCGCCGCCATCACCGCGTTGCGCCCGAAGTCCCGGAAGTCCACCGGAATCTCGAGCAAGTCGCCCGGCTCGAAGTCCGGGTCGTCGAACCTCGCCTCCTCGAGCGAGATCTGGCGCGCCGGGTCCTCCACCTCCTCGACCACTTCCTTGAGCACCACGATCTTGATGCTGCCGTCGGGGAGGATCTCGATCTCCGCCTCCACCGGCCCGCCGAACCGGCGCGCCAGCGCAGCGTGGATCCCGTCCCGGATCAGGTCGTGCAGGTCCGCGTCGGACAGCGACTTGTTCGCCGCCATCACGCGGAACGCCTCCACCACTGGAATCTGGTCGCTCATCTCCCTCTTCCGATCTCCCGCTGTCCCATCGGGCCGCCCCGCCGGGCCCGCCCGTCCGTCCGCCTCGTGCGCGCGCCCCTCACAGGTCCTCCTCGGGCCGGTACGCGAGGTTCGCCTTCGCGATCGACGTCAATGGCACGCGATGCAGCCCGTCCTCCCGCTCGAGCAGGACGACCGTGGTCCCGTCCTCGTCGACCTCCGTCCCCCGAAGCACCGCCTCTCCCTGCCGATCGCTTCCGAGAATCGGGCCGAATCCCCGGACCCGGACCGAAAGGCCGGCGAACCGGTCGAACTCCTCCCTCCGCGCGACAGGTCTCTCCACACCCGGCGACGAGACCTCGAGGATGTAATCCTCGCCGAGCTCCCCGGCCGTCTCGAGACGCGCCTCCACGGCCCGGCTGATCGCCGCGCAGTCATCCGCCGTGAGGCTCGAGCGACCCGGCGCATCCCCCGGCCTCTCGACCCGGAGACGAAGCAGGGGCCGGCGACGTCCTCCGCCCCGCTCCAACGAGACGAGATCGAAGCCCAGCGCCACGAGTACCTCCGCGACCTCGGCCTCGACCCGATCCGACGCCACGTTGCCGATCCTCCCGGCTCGCCGCGAACCCTTCTACAAACAAAAAAGTGGGGCCGCGAGCGTTTCCCCACTTCAGTCCCGATCGTGGGCGTCCGGGCGGCCGGCCCCGGACGCGTTTCTCAGCCGTCGATTATAGGGCGGATACGATCGATTGGCAAACCCGCGGATCAACCCGCGCGACGCCCGAGGAACGCCGCCATCCGACCGTCGCGGCCCCCGGAGGCGCGATGCGAGTGGAGCCGTCCGCGGTCGCAGCTCGTGCACCAGGTCGAGACGGAGACCCTGTCGCGGGCGAGTCCGAGCCGCGTGGCCTCGGCGGCGAGCCAGGCCCGGAGATCCAGACGGGCCGGGGCGCTCGCCCGACGGCCGAACCGGGCGAGAACTTCGGGCCCCACCTCGTAGCAGTCGCCGCAGATCGCCGGTCCGAGGTGGACGACGCAGTCCCCGACGTCGGTGCCCCGGAGACGCGCCATCGCCTCGAGGCCGCGCGCGAGCACGCCCGCGGCCGCGCCCCGCCACCCCGCGTGGAGGAGGCCGAGCGCCCCGCTTCCGCGGTCGGCGAGGAAGACCGGCACGCAGTCGGCGGCGGTGACGGCGAGGAGAATGCCCGGCGCGTCGGCGACCAGGCCGTCCGTCTCCCCGACGATCCAGAGCCCGCGGGCGACCATCCCCGGCACCGTCGCGACCGCCGTCCCGTGCACCTGACGTCCGACCGCCACCGCCTCGAACCCGAGGGTCTCCGCGAGCCGTTCGTATCGGTCGGCGAGGTCCCAGCCCGAGCCGCACGTCGCGAGGCCGAAGTCGTCCGGGGCCGTCGTGATGCCCGCCACGAGGCCTTCATCCTCCGGGTCCCACGCCTCCAGCAGGAGCACCTCGAGGTCCCCGATCCGGCGCGGGCGCTCCCGCCGGGCCGCGGCACCCCGCCCGTCCGGGGGGAGCGCGGCCGCCTCGCTCAGCACGGGGGATTCACGCGCTCGATCTCCGCCCCGAGCGCCCGCAGGCGCTCGTCGATCCGCTCGTAGCCCCGCTCGATCTGGCCGATGTTGTGGATCCGGCTCTCGCCGTCCGCCGCGAGGGCCGCGATCAAGAGGGCCATGCCCGCCCGGATGTCCGGGCTCTCGACGACCGAGCCGTGGAGACGGGAGGGCCCGACCACGACGGCGCGGTGCGGGTCGCAGAGAACCACGCGCGCTCCCATCGCGATCACCTTGTCGGCGAAATACATCCGCGACTCGAACATCTTCTCGTGGACCAGGATGGTCCCCCGGCAGCGGGTCGCGACGACCAGCGCGATCGACATCAGGTCGGCCGGGAACGCCGGCCAGGGACCGTCCCCGAGCGTGGGGATCTGGTCACCCAGGTCCGGCTGGATCTCCAGCTCCTGGCCCGAAGGCACGTGAAGCTCCCCGTCGCGGAGATCGCAGCGGATCCCGAGCTTCTCGAATCCGACGCGGAGCGGGTCGAAGTGTTCTTCCTCCACGCGCTCGATCACGAGCTCCGAGTCCGTGATCGCCGCGAGACCCACGAGGCTGCCGACCTCGATGTGATCGGTCCCGACCCGCCACCGGCCACCCGAGAGTCGCTCCTGGCCGCAGATGCGGAGCCTGTGGGTCCCGATCCCTTCGATCTCGGCTCCCAGCGAGACGAGAAACCTGCAAAGGTCCTGGACGTGAGGCTCCGACGCGGCGTTGAGCAGCTCGGTCTCGCCCTCCGCCCGGACGGCCGCCAGAATCGCGTTCTCGGTTCCCGTCACGGAGGGCTCATCGAGGAAGATCCGGCTCCCGACGAGTCCGCTGGCGCGGAGCTCGTAGCGATCGCCGGCCTCGACGTCCGCCCCCAGTCGTCCCAGAGCGAGGAAATGCGTGTCGAGTCGCCGTCGTCCGATCACGTCCCCCCCCGGGGGCGGAAGGACGACCTCCCCGGTGCGCGCGAGCAGCGGCCCCGCCACGAGGATCGAGGCCCGGATCCGGCCCGCCAGCTCCGGATCGACCGTTCCGCCGCGCAGCGTGCCCGCATCGACGCGGAACACGTTGGGCTCCAGTCGCTCGACGTCGGCCCCGAGGGCACGGAGAAGATCGATCATCGCGAGGACATCGAGAATCTCCGGGACGTTCTCGAGGACGACGGGAGCCTCGGCCAGCAGGCAGCCGGCCAGGATGGGAAGCGCCCCGTTCTTGTTCCCCGCCGGACGGAAGCGGCCGGAGAGACGGGCCGGACCCCGGATTCTGTAGTGCACGCGGAGGCTCCTTTCGGTCGCCCGGGACGGGGTGGACCCTGACACGAGGTCCAAGGTAGGCCGCGCGCGACGGGCCCGGCAACGCGCCGCCGCGCGTGCTTGACACCGCCCGGCGCCCGGAGCAGTCTCCCGGAAGGATCGGGGCCACCCGGGCCCGGTGCCGGACGTGTGCGAGGAGGGGCCGGAGACATGAAGCTCTCGGAGTACCTGGATCCCGAGCTCGTCGTGGTCGGCGTCCGGCCGGCGGACATCGGCGGAATTCTCTCTCAGCTCGTCGAGCCCCTGGTCCGGAACGGCACCCTGGAGAGCGTCGATCGGGTTCTGGACGCCCTCCTCGCCCGGGAGCGGGTTCTCAGCACGGGCATCGGACAGGGCGTCGCCGTCCCGCACGCGATCAGCGAGGCGATCCCCGCCCCGTGCCTGATCGTCGGTCTCGCGTCCGACGGCGTCGACTTCCACGCCATGGACGACGCGCCCGTCGAGGTCTTCTTCGTCCTCCTCTCCCCTCCGGACCGCGCGGGACAACACATCCGCCTCCTCGCACGGATCGCGAGGCTGGCCCGCCATCCGGACTTCGTGGGCGCCCTCCGCAGCAGCCGCAGCGGCCCGGAGGTCGTCGACCACATTCGCGCCTACGAGCGCGAGCACGTCTAGCGGCCGCCAGCGCCCCCGCGCACGGCCCGAACAGGAGAGCGGATGGAGCTGCTGATCGCGGTCATCAACGACGTCGATCGCATGGACGAGGTTCTGGCCGGATTCCTCGAGATCGGGATCCGCGGCGCCACGGTCCTCGACAGCGAGGGCATGGGCCGCGTCCTGAGCCACGACATCCCGATCTTCGCCGGACTCCAGACTTTGATCTCGCGCTCGCGACCGCAGAATCAGACCCTGTTCAGCGTGATCGACGACCCGGAGATGGTCGACCGCGCGATCGCGCTCCTCCAGGACGTCTGCGGACGGTTCGACGATCCGGCGACGGGCATCGCGTTCACGATCCCCGTGAACCGCGTCGTCGGGCTCGCCTCGGAGCTCGGCGGTCCCGAGGGGTGAGGCTCCTCCTCACGGCGCTCGCTCTCGTCCTCATCAGCCTCGTCGGTTCCCGTTTCGGCTTCCGGAGCCGACGCGCCTCTGTCGCGGTTCGGCTGTTCACCTCCTCCGGGTCCCACTTCGTGGTCGCCGGATTCCTGCTCGGGCCTCATGCCGCCGGCCTGGTGACGCCCGAGCTGATCCGCGAGCTGGCCCCATTCGTGGCGCTCGGGCTCGGCTGGATCGGCCTCCTGTTCGGGCTCCAGTTCGACCGCCGGGTCCTTCGCGCGTTTCGGCGGGGCGAGCACATCGCCGCGGCCGGCCAGGCCGTGATCGCCTGGGTCACGATGGCGACGGGTCTGCTGGTCGCGGCCGGTCTCGTCGGGGGGAACGAACCCGGTCTCCTGGCGGCGGCCGCGGCGGCCGCGGCCGCCGGCTGCGTCGCCAGTCCGACAGGCGCGGCCGTCGTGTTCGGCTCGACCCGGGTGCGCGGGCCGATGTCGCGCCTGGTGAGCCTGGGGACCAGCCTCGACGGGGCGGTCGGGATCGTGGCCCTCGCGCTCCTGTATGCCGTCGTGCACGTTCCCGCGAGCCCCGCCACCGTCGAGCTGGGTTCCGCCCGCTGGCTCGCGGTGCCACTGCTGATGGCCCTCCTCGCCGGCTGGCTCTTCCTCTCTCTGACGCGCGAAAAGCCCCCGTCGGACGAGATCGTCCTCTTCCTGCTCGGTCTCGCGCTCGTGCTCGCCGGGACGAGCCTCTCGATCGGAGCCTCACCCCTGTTCACGGCCGCTCTCGCAGGCGCGTTCCTCGCGAACGTCTCGCCCCTCCGGCGACGGCTGACGACGATCGTCGCCTCGTGGGAAAAGCCGGTCCACGTGCTTTTCCTCACGCTCGCGGGAACGATGTTGAGCCTGCGGACGTGGTGGGTCCTCGCCCCCCTGGGGGCCTACCTGGCGCTTCGAACGCTCGGCAAGCTCGCGGGGGGGCTGCTCGCCCGCCCCCTGCTGCGGGGTCGGAGCGCTTCCGGACTGTACGGGGCCGCCCTGCTCTCCCAGGGAGGCGTCTCGATCGCGATCGCCGTCTCCGCCCTCCTCGTGCTCGGGGCCCGCTATCCCGCGTCCCGTGCCGCTCCCGCCGTATTCGACGCCGTGGTCCTCGGCGTCGTCGTGTTCGAGCTGGCGGGGCCGCCGGTCATGCGGCGCGTGCTCGCCCGCGCCGGCGAGGTGGAGCCGGGCGTCCGGAGCGGGGAGAGCGCGCACGGCGGCCCGGATTCTGCGACCGGTCCCGGTTGAGGCCCGAGCGCGCCGCCTCTATGTTTCGCCCGGCGTCGGAGCTCACGGCGCGCGGCGTTCGGCAGGCTTCGGGGGGAGAGGAGAACTGGCCGTGGCGTTCTACGACATTCTCGTGATCATCGCGTTGATCCTGTGGATCCTCATCGGGTCCGGGATCCTGGTGTCCCTCATCGTGCTCGTACCCCGACTGCTGCGGACGCTCTCGGAGCTCGACGCCCTCTCGGACGCCGTCGTGAACCGGATGCTTCCCATCCTTGAGGCTTCCGAGTCCGTCGTCGAGCAGGTCGGACGGCTCGCGGACGCGGCGCTCGCCGACATGGAGCTCGTCGATCGCATGGTGGTCCGGGCCACGGACTCGGTCGATCGGATGCTCGAGGTCGCCGAGGAACGCGTCTCGGAAGTGAACGCCCTGCTCTCGGTCGCGTTCGAGGAGGCCGAGGATACGTTCCTGTCAACGGCGGGCCTTCTGAGCGCCGTGCGCGGAGGGCGCAGGCGGAGGCGGCGGCGCAGGAAGAACAGGAAGAAGAGCGGATCCGGGTGGCTGCAGGGCGGGAGCCGGAGCCGGCTTCTCGGTTGAGCCGCGCACCGCGTCTCGTGGTCCCGCTCCTGGCGGCGGGACTCGTGCTGCTGCTGCCGGAGACCGCCTTCGCGTGGGGGCCGGCGACGCACGTTCAGGTGGGCATGGAGGTGCTGCGGTCGCTGAACCTCCTGCCGGCGCACATCGCCGCGGTGCTCGCCCAGTATCCGATCGACTTCCTGTACGGAAACCTCGCCGCCGACATCTCGCTCGGGAAGAAGTACGCGCAGGTGGGTCGGCACTGCCACGACTGGCGCGTCGCGCGGGAGATCTACGCCGCGGCCGGGGACGACGACCGCCTGCGCGCGGCGATGCTCGGATACATGAGCCACCTGGCCGCCGATACCCTCGCGCACAACTCGTTCGTCCCCCGGATGCTGCTCCTCACCTCCTCGACGCGAGCGCTCGGGCACTCGTACTGGGAGCACCGGATGGACTCGGACGTCGGAGCGGAGTACTCCCAGCTCGCGAGGTGGATCGTCACCCGGTTCGACCACTCGGCGACGGACGCCCTGTTCCGGCGCGTGCTGTCGAGCACCCTGTTCAGCTTCAGCACGAACCGGCGGATCTTCCGGGGCATCATCCGGATCAACGGGAACGAGAGCTGGCAGGCGATCTTCGACACGGTGGTCGACAACTCCCGCTGGGACCTCGACCCGACGACCGTCGCGCGCTACCTCCGGCACTCGTTCGATCTCGTGGCCGACTTCCTGGTCGAGGACGAAAAGGCGCGGGCCGCGGCCCAGGACCCGATCGGGGACGCGGCGCTCACCGAGGCGAAGAAGATCCGCCGGCGGGCGCTGATGGCCGGAGGGTGGAAGACCGGCACGGCGATCGAGACGACGGCCGGCCATCACTTTCCGCTCCCGGTGGGCGACACGCCGCTCTGGGACCGGCGCGGGAGCACGAGCGACGAGGCGGCCTCACGCATCGAGCGGTCGCTCGCCCGGTCCGTCTCGCCCCCAGCCACGCGGGTGCTCGACGCCGTGCTCGATCCCGAGTCCCCGGCGGCGAGGGCACCCGGCGCCGGCTGACCGCAACGACGGGTCAGCGGTCGGGAGCCGGAGCCGCCTCGGCCCGCTCGTAGACCGTCCGACCGCCGAGGATCGTCAACTCGACCCGCAGCTCCCGAAGCACCTCGGGCGGGACCTCGAACGGGTTGCGGTCGAGAACGACGAGATCCGCCAGCATGCCCGGATCCAGCGCCCCCACCCGCTGTTCCTGAAAGCCCGCCCTGGCGGCGTCGTGTGTATACGCCGTGAGGGCCTCCGATACCGGGATCCGCTCGGACGGCATCCAACCGTCCGGGTTCGCGCCGTCGAGCGTGCGCCTCGTCACCGCCGCGTAGACCCCGAGGATCGGATCCAGAGGCGCGACCGTCCAGTCCGAGCCGAACGCCGGACGCGCCCCCGCCGCGATCAGCGACCGGAACGCGTACGTGCCGGCCAGGCGCCCGGGCCCGATCTTCCGCTCCGCCCAGCGTCCGTCGTCGATGGCGTGGTACGGCTGCATCGCCGGAATCACGCCGAGCTCCGCGAAGCGCGGCACGTCGGCGGGCCGGAGATGCTGGGCGTGCTCGATCCGGAACCGTCGGTCCCGCGGGCCGTGCTCCCGCTCCACGGCCGC
>Ga0316577_10000097_pt1 | contig 24000 bp, 23 predicted proteins | sample S5NA_FD_203073 | JGI IMG/M metagenome (GOLD analysis project Ga0316577, IMG submission 203073) | Rhizosphere microbial communities from salt marsh grasses in Alabama, United States - S5-7_050615r2r1 | ecosystem: Host-associated > Plants > Roots > Rhizosphere | place: USA: Alabama | collected... | reverse complement strand
CGCCCTGACGGGCGTGCGACAGCAGACTGGAAACTGGCCCGGCGTGACGGTGGAGCGCAAGGAGGGGACCCTGGAGCTGGACGGACGACCCATCCGGGTCATCGACCTGCCCGGGATCTATTCCCTGGACGCCGGCTCCCTGGACGAGCTGGTGACCCGGGACTATCTGCTGAGCCGGGACGCGCAGCTGATCGTCAACGTGCTGGACGCCACCAATCTCGAGCGCAACCTGTATCTCACCGTCCAGCTGCTGGAGATGCGGGTGCCCATGGTGGTGGCCCTCAACATGATGGACGTGGCGCGACGGCGCGGCGTGAAGATCGACAACGAAGAGCTGGCCCGGGAGCTCGGGTGTCCGGTGATCCCGATGGTGGCGGTCACCAAGGAGGGTCTCACCGAGCTCCAGGCCAGGATGCTTGCCGCCGCGGACGGCCGAGAGCCCGCGGGCACCCCCCTGGGGCACGGGGACTGCGTGGAGGACGCGGTGACCGCCCTGGCCCCGCTCCTGTCCACCCATGAGGGAGACGGCAACGCCCGCTGGCTGGCCCTCAAGCTCTTGGAGTCGGACCCCACGGCGGAGCGCTCGGCAAGCCAGGATGTGATGGACCTCGCCGCCCACTGGCGGGCTCAGATCGCCCGTCGCGCCGGGGAGGACGCGGATCTGCACATCGCCGATGCCCGTTTCGGCCATGCCCACACGGTGGCGGGGCGGGTGGTGCGGGAACAGGGGCAGGTGGGCAGGACCCTCTCGGACCGAATCGACCGGGTGGTGCTGAGCCGCCTGTGGGGCATCCCCCTCTTCCTGCTCGCGATCTACCTGATGTTTATGTTCACCATGAACATCGGGGGGGCCTTCATCGACCTCTTCGACCTGGCCGCCCAGGCGCTCTTCGTCGATGGGCTGGGCTCCCTGCTGACCAGTGTGGGAGTGCCCGATTGGCTGCGCTCCATCCTGGCCGACGGGATTGGGGGGGGGCTCAAGGTGGTCGCGACCTTCATCCCCATCATCGGAAGCCTCTATATCGCCCTCTCCGCCCTGGAGGACAGCGGCTACATGGCCCGGGCGGCCTTCGTCATGGACCGCTTCATGCGCTCCATCGGGCTACCGGGCAAGGCCTTCGTGCCCCTGATCGTCGGCTTCGGCTGCAATGTCCCGGCGGTGATGGCCACCCGAACCCTGGAGAGCGAGCGCGAGCGCAAGCTCACGATCCTCATGAACCCCTTCATGTCCTGCGGGGCCCGGCTGCCGGTCTACGCCCTCTTCGCCGCCGCCTTCTTCCCCCACTCGGGCCAGAACCTGGTCTTCGCCCTCTATCTCACGGGGATCACGGTCGCCATCCTCACCGGGCTCGCCATGAAGCACACCTTGCTGCGCGGCGAGAGCTCGGGGCTGTTGATGGAGCTCCCCCCCTACCACCTGCCGACCCTCAGGGGCATGCTGCTGCGCACCTGGGACCGGGTGCGCCTGTTCCTGCGGGAGGCCGGCCGGGTCATCGTGTTGATGGTGCTCGCGCTGCACCTGCTGGGCAGCATCGGGACCGACGGGCGCTTCGGCCACCAGGAGAGCGACCAGTCCATCCTCGCCGCGGCGAGCCGCGGCGCCACGCCCCTGTTCGCCCCCATGGGGATCGAGGAGGACAACTGGCCGGCGGTGCTGGGGATCTTCTCCGGGGTCCTCGCCAAGGAGGTGATCGTGGGCACCCTCGACACACTTTACGGGCGCCTGGCCGCGGAAGCAGCCGACAACGTGCAGATGGAGCCCTTCGACCTCGGGCGCGACCTGGGGCGGGCCCTCGCCTCGGTGCCGCACAACCTCGGGCAGCTGGGCGAGCGCCTCACCGACCCGCTCGGACTGCGGGTGGGCGATCTCTCGGACCTGGAGACCGCCGCCGCGGATCAGGGGGTTAGAGCGGGGACTTTCGGGGCCATGGCGGCGCGCTTCGACGGACGCGCGGGGGCCTTCGCCTATCTCCTCTTCGTACTGCTCTACTTTCCCTGCGTGGCCACGATCGGCGCCATCGTTCGCGAGGCGGGTACCCCCTGGGCCGGCTTCGTGGCCCTATGGACCACCGGCGTGGCCTATCTCACCGCCACCCTCTTCTACCACGCCGCGACCTTTGGCCGGGATCCCCTGAGCGCCGGTCTATGGATCGCGGGCAGCCTGCTGCTCTTCGGGATCACGCTAGGTGGACTGCGCCTTTGGGCCCGGGACGGCCGTTCCGGTGTCGACAGACCCGGGTCGGGGCCGAGCGCACGCCCTCAGGGCTCCGCGGTAAGGTAGGCGATCCAGCCCGCGTCCGCCGCTCCCCGCTCCACCGGGACGAAGTTGCCGTCGGGGTTACCGTCGGCGTCCCAGCCCTGCCAGTAGACCGTCACCCGGGAGAACCCCGCCTCCGCCAGGAGCTCCCGGATCTCGGGCAGGGACCACAGGCGCCAGTCGTAGGTGAAGGCACGCTCCAAACGGGAGCCGTCGGGGAAGGCGAAATGGATGTGGCAGACCAGGCGCCCGCTCACGGGATCGAAGGAGGCCTGCTCCCAGAGGTAGGTGAAGGGACCGAGGTCCGGATCCTCCAGGGGCCGCTCCTCCGTGATCACCCGGTAGGAGTCGTAGCCCCCGTAGGCGTCGAGAAAGAAGACCCCGTCCGGTGCGAGGACGGTGCGCACCCGCGCGAAGTAGTCCCCCAGACCCCGGCGATCCCGCAGCAGCCAGTAGCTGAAGTTCATGGCCAGGACGACATCCATAGGCCTGGTTTGCACCCTGAGCACGTCCTGCTCCAAGAGCTCGACCCGCCGGCCTTGCCCGGAGGTCAGGGCGCCAAGGTTGCGTCGCCGCCCCCACTCGAGCACCTCCCGGTCCAGGTCCACCCCGATGGCGTGGTTGAGGCGGCGCCGGCGCACCCACTCGCTGGCCAAGGCGGCGCTCCCGCAGAAGTCCTCCCGCAGCCAGCGGGCGTTGCGCCGCCGCAGCCGCCGGAAGGTGCGATCCACGAAGTCGAGCTCGGCCTCCGGGCTCTGGACGGCGAGCTCGTAGAGCCGAAATCGGTCGGCGAGCGCCGCCACGGTGCCGCCCTCGACTGGAGCGGTCGGCGCCATGAGGTGGCTCGGGGTGGGAGGGAAGGCTGAGGGTTCAGGATGATCCGTGGCCACGCCAGCGACGACCGATTTGAAAGCCGGAAACGGTTCCTGTATTGTTGCCGGCTCGCGCGCGTAAGGAAAGCGCGACTGTGCCGGCGCAGTCGACCGCTGGAGCGAAACCCCGGAGAGGTGTCCGAGTGGCTTAAGGAGCACGCCTGGAAAGTGTGTATAGGTTAATAGCCTATCGAGGGTTCGAATCCCTCCCTCTCCGCCATACAATCAGTGAGTTAGAGTTTTCCGAGGGACCATTTTCGGGTGCGGTCGGCGGGCTCTTCTCAATCTCACTTCCGATCAACCAGGGTTCCGGCCTTCGCCGCTTCGTTTGATGCCCACCGGCCGTGCACGCGGGCGGAAAACGTTCCCTCGGTTCGTCTCATCTGCGGGGCAATCCACGTCGCGGACTCCCCGACCTCTCCGTAGCGGTAAGGCTTGCCAGCTCGTGGCACAAGCCGCGCCCGGGGGACCAACCTATCCCAGGGCCAGAACCAAGCGCGACAGGAACAGCCCATCAAGACGAGGCCCTGCACCTGGCAAGGCTTGATTCGTTACCGACAGGCTGACCTGAGCTTCGCAGCGAGAACGTTTCCGGATTGGACCGGTTTCCAGGCAGTGGGGGTGGTTTCGCTCCCCGTGATGTCCCCGGTCAGATCGGGTCCGGTGAAGCCAGTGATGACCAGAATCCGGGATTTTTCATCGCGGCAATCGTATTGATGTTGGACACGGATGGAGCGGTCTCCAAACTGCGTTGGCCGCTTGTAGTTGGTCTTCTGCCAAAGGGTCACCAGATCGCCATCGCGGCGAATGGTGCTGTAGTCGATGAAATCTTCATCGCCTCTTGCATTGGTATCGATATAGGACCACCCGGGTGGGCCCGTGTCGCTGCTCGCGGGGGTCGAGGTCCGGGTGTCGGACGTCGTGGCGCATCCGGTCAGGGCAAACGCTCCGATGGCAACGGGGAGCAGGGCGCGCTTCGGTATCATGTGACCTCCTGGTCTGTGGGCCGCAGTCAGCGGGGCAAGATACCCGAAGTCTGGCGGGTTGTGCTTGTGTTGGATCGTCGAAGAGTTGACGCTGGGCGTCGGGCGTGTCGCTCGCCTTCCCGGCACTCGTCCCGGTCGGCCGGGCACGATCCGCAACGGAAACCGAAGCGGCCAACCTTCAGCAGCGAAAAGGGCCGCCCAGGTGGCGGCCCTCTTCCTGTCATGGATCCCGCGCGGAGGAGCCCGCTTCACGGACAACCGGGGTGAGGGTGCATCGGGTGCTGTCTCGGCCTCACCGGCCCCTCGCCTCTCCTCCGCGTGGGAGGTAGCCCCCCGGCCTCCTTGCCTCGCCAAGACGTTGCGCCTTTCCCTGGCCGGGGCTCACCTACAGTATAGACAACGCCAGGGCGGCTGGCGTCGGCTCGTGCGGCCCTCGGGCCCGTAAGCCGGAACCTCCAGAAACAGGGCTCGGTTCCGGGGAGACACTGATTCGATGGACGCCACACTCATTCCCCTCATGATCCTGCTCACGGTCATCCTGCTCCCCGCGGTTGCCTACCCCTTCTATGCCTTCTGGCGCGCCAGGCGCAACGTCGCCTGGAACGTCGTGAATGCCGCCCTGGTGATGCAGACTGCCGGCCCTGATCTGCGCCAGGCGCTCGAGGCGGAGGTTCAGTCCCTGCTGCCGGCCCACCAGATGACACGGGAGTCGTTCGCACGCGCACCGCAGGAGGTCCGGCTGGCGATGTACTCGATCGCCATGCACGGCCGCGGGATTCAGCCCCCAGGCCCTGCCAGGCGCCTCTATCCCCTGAGCAGCCCCCATTTGGCCCGTTCCGCCCAGACGCATATCCGTTACGTCAGATTTCTGGTCGAATCCGAGCAGGCGCTGCGTCTCGAGGTCCTCGATGAGCGCTCCACCCCGACCTGACCAAAGGCACCTTCGAGCACGGTACCCTGCGGCGCCCGGGGGCATAGGGCGGGACAGGCGGCCCCCGGGACGGTGTCAGCCTCCCCGAGTTGCCAAATCCCCCCGATGTCGCACACTTTCACCTAGATTCACCCCAGAGGAGATGACCGTGACAGATCCGGAGCAAAGCAAGCCTGGCGAGAAGTCCGTCGACAAGATGGTGGCCGCCTATGAGGAGCTGTTGAAGCGGACCCACGAGACCATCGAGACGACCCAGAAGGAGTCGGTCCCCCGCTTCCGGGAGCTGCTGGAGAAGGCGCGGGACAACATGGTGGAGCTGGGGGAGCTGACCCGCGAGGAGGCCCACAAGGTGGCCGATTACCTGCGCCGGGATGTGGAGGACGCGGCCAGCTACATCGCGGAGTCGGGAAACGACATCCGGGAGTGGTGGCGCTTCGACCTGGAGCTCATCGAGCAGCGTATGATGGACATGTTCGCCAAGGCCGCGGATCAGACCAGCCTCCAGCTCGCCCAGTGGGCCGAGAGCGCCCGTCAGATGAGCCTCTATCAGGCGGGCGAGATCACGGGTCCGGGGACCCTGGTGTGCGACAAGTGCGGCGCCGAGACCCACTTCGTCCAGACCGGGCGGATTCCAGCCTGCGCCGAATGCGGCAACACGACCTTCCGGCGCAAGGAGAAGGCGGACTAGGGGCCAATCATGCTGCCGAGGGCCGGCCGCAGGGCGAAAAGGTGTCGGCCACGTGGCGGGCTTGGTCCCCGCAGCCCTCTGCGCTGGTTGGGCAGCCCTTCCTTTCCCCCCTGCCCGCCCGTATAGTCTGGGCTCGCGTCAAGCCCCGTGGGAGAGACCGATCCTTCGCACTCCGTGCCCGTGGCCCGGAGGCTGGATCGGCGCCGAAGGCGCAACGGGCCCGGAATCGCTCAGGCAACAGGGACCGCGGGGCTGATGACCGACTCTGGAGAGCGGTTGCCGCCTGACACCCAGGCCGCAACCCACCGACGGGGCAGCGGAGCACCCGATGCGAGGGGTATCTCTGCAAACTCTCAGGTCTAGGACAGAGGGGCGCCACCGGGGACTCGATCCTCCGGGCGTCGCTTTGTAGTCCCTAGAGGAGGAGAGTCGGATGGGCAAGCGCACCCCCTTGTTTCCAGAGCATGAGCGTCTGGGCGCCCGCATCGTACGCTTCGGCGGCTGGGATATGCCGCTGCACTATGGCTCCCAAATCGACGAGCACCACGCCGTGCGCCGTCACGCGGGGGCGTTCGACGTCTCCCACATGCGGCCGGTGGACCTTTCGGGCCGGGATATCCAGCCCTTCCTCCGCCGACTCCTTGCCAACGACGTGGCCAAGCTCAAGGCGCCAGGCAAGGCCCTCTACAGCTGCATGCTGAACCCGAGCGGCGGCGTGGTGGACGATCTGATCGTCTATTTCCGAGGGCCGAGCCGGTATCGAATCGTGGTCAACGCGGGCACCGCCGACAAGGATGTCGCCTGGGTGCACACCCAGGCCGAGGGCCTCGATGTCGCCATCGAGCGCCGGGACGACCTCGCCATGATCGCCGTCCAGGGACCCGAAGCCCGCGGCCTCGCGGCGCCCCTGCTCCCGCGTGATTGCCAGGCGGCGGCCCTCGAGCTCAAGCCCTTCTTCGCCGCGGACGGTGAGCGGTGGCTCGTCGCGCGCACCGGTTACACCGGCGAGGACGGGATCGAGGTCATGCTTCCCGCCGAGGACGCGGCCGGATTCTGGCGGGAGCTGATCTCGGCCGGCGTCCAGCCTTGTGGCCTCGGCGCCCGGGACACCCTGCGCCTGGAGGCCGGGATGAACCTCTACGGGCAGGACATGGACGAGACCGTTGGCCCCCTAGAGTCCGGACTGGGCTGGACGGTGGCCTGGGACCCGCCGGAACGCGATTTTATCGGCCGGACAGCCTTGGCCAGCATGAGAGACAATCCCGGGCGCCGCGAGCTCGTCGGCCTGCTGCTCACCGGCCGCGGCATACTGCGCGGCCACCAGCCCGTGCTCGAGGGCGGCCGCCCGGTTGGCGAGGTCACCTCGGGGGGCTACTCCCCGACCCTGGATCGATCCATCGGTTTCGCCCGGATCGAGCAGGGCATCGGGGAGGGCTGCGAGGTGGAGATCCGGGGCAAGCCGGTGGCCGCTCGGGTCGTGAAGCCCCCTTTCGTGCGCCGGGGCAAGCCCTGCATAGACATCTGAGGGCCTCGTGTCCCCAGCATCGGCTCTGTCCGAGCCGACTCAGTCAGCGGCGGTCCAGGGCGGCCCCGCGCAGATACACCGTTCGAGCAGACCTAAACAGGAGCCACACATGAGCGAAGTCCCTGCCGACCTCAGATACACCCGCAGTCACGAATGGGTGAAGGACAACGGCGACGGCACCGTGACGGTCGGGATCACCGACCACGCCCAGGAGGCCCTGGGTGACATCGTGTTCGTCGAGACCCCCGAGGTGGGCCGCCAGGTGGGCGCCGAGGAGGCGTGCGCCGTCGTGGAGTCCGTCAAGGCCGCCTCCGACATCTACGCCCCCATCGCGGGCGAGGTCGTCGACGCCAACCAGGTCCTGGCGGATACCCCTGATGCCATCAATCAGGGGCCCTACGGGGACGGTTGGATCTTTGCCCTGCGGCCGAAGGACCCAGGCGACATGGACCATCTGCTCGATGCCACGGCGTACCAGGCAATAGTCGACGAGGAGTCCTAGGCCTCGACCGAGCTGGCCGGCGTCCAGTCGGCCCAGGCCCACGCGAGACCTGTTGTTGGGCCCACCGGCGGGCCCCGGAAATGAAGCCATGCCCTTCATCCCCCATACCGAAGACGACATCGCGGACATGTTGGCGGCCATCGGCGTCGATTCCATCGACGCCTTATTCGACGAGATCCCCTCGGGGCTGCTCGTCGGCGCGCTGTCCGCCATCCCGCCGGGCCTCGCCGAGATGGACGTAGCCCGCCTGATGCAGGCCCGCGCCCGGCAGGATGGTCAGCCCCTGTGCTTCATCGGCGCCGGTGCCTATGACCATCACATCCCCGCCGCGGTGTGGCAGATCGCGACACGGGGCGAGTACTACAGCGCCTATACCCCCTATCAGGCGGAGGCGAGCCAGGGCACGCTCCAGCTGCTCTACGAGTTCCAGTCCATGATGACGGCCCTGACCGGACTGGAAGCCTCCAACGCCTCCCTCTACGACGGCGCCTCGGCCCTGGCGGAGGCGGTGCTGATGGCCGTGCGCGCAAACCGCAGGGTCAAGAGTCACCGGGTTCTGGTGCCCCGGGCCCTGCATCCGGCCTATCGCCGCGTGCTGAGGGCGATCTGCGAGCCCCAGGGGATCACGATCCTCGAGGCCCCGTTCGACCCCCGCGGCGGGCACACGCCGCTGGAGGCCCTGGAGGCGGCCGCGGGCGCGGACGAGCTCGCGGCGGTGGTGATCACCCAACCCAACTTCTTCGGCGTGCTCGAGGAGGTCGATGGGCTCACGCAATGGGCCAAGTCGCGGGGGGCGCTCGCAATCGGGGTCGTCAACCCGGTGGCCCTGGCCCTGCTCAAGCCCCCTGGCCAATGGGGGGCAAGCGGCGCCGACATCGCCTGCGGTGAGGCCCAGCCCCTGGGGATCCCCCTCGCCTCGGGCGGGCCCTACGCCGGCTTCCTGTGCTGCAAGATGGAGCTAGTGCGCCAGATGCCGGGGCGCATTGTGGGCCGCACGCTGGACCTGGATGGCAAGCCGGGCTTTACCTTGACGCTCCAGGCCCGGGAGCAGCACATCCGCCGCGGCAAGGCGACATCCAACATCTGCACCAACCAGGGGCTCCTAGTCACCGCGGCCACCATCCACCTGGCGATCCTGGGCGCCGAGGGACTGGAGCGGGTAGCAGAGGCCTGCCACGGGAATACCACCCGCCTCGTGGAGTGCCTGACCGAGATCCCGGGGGTGGAGCCCCTGTTCGATGGCCCCATCTTCCACGAGCAGGGGCTGCGGTTGCCGGCCCCGACCGCGGACGTGCTGCGCTCCCTGGCCGACCAAGGCATCCTCGGGGGATTCGATCTCGGGAGCGAGTACCCGGAGCTAGACCCGGCGATCCTGGTGTGCGCCACGGAACTGCGAACCGAGGAGGAGATCGACTCCTATGCCGCCGAGCTTGCGTGCCTCATCGCCACCCGGCGCTAACCGAAATGCCCCGGGGAGCCGAAATCCCAGTAACCAGCGACGACTAATAAGTTTCCAGCAAGAGCTCGTTGCCGCGGATCGAGGCATGCATGCCACGCGACGACACTCGCCATCCTTCTCACCAAACGTTCCTCAACCCCAACCCGCAACCACTGGAGGCTGAAATGGCTCAAACCGCATTGCAGGGCAACCCCGTCAAACTCAGCGGCGAGCTGCCCGCCGTCGGCAGCCAAGCACCGGATTTCCGGCTGGTCGCCAAGGACCTGAGCGACAAGACCCTGGCGGACTTCGCAGGCAAGAAGAAGCTGCTCAACATCGTCCCCAGCCTGGACACGGGTGTCTGCGCCACCTCGACCAAGAAGTTCAACGCCGCGATGGCCGGCAAGGACGACGCCGTGGCGCTGGTGATCTCGGCGGACCTGCCTTTCGCCCAGGGTCGATTCTGCGAGACCGAGGGCATCGACAACGTCCTCGGGCTGTCCATGATGCGCTCCCGGAGCTTCGCCAAGGACTACGGCGTGCTGATCGAGGATGGACCCCTGGCCGGCATCACCGCCCGGGCGGTGGTGGTCCTGGACCCCAATGACAAGGTGGTGTACACGCAGCTGGTCCCCGAGATCACCCAGGAACCGGATTACGATTCGGCCCTCGCCGCACTCTGATCCTCGCTCGCAAGCGCCGGGCGGCCTCGGCCGCCCGCGCTCGGTGGAACCCTTGCCATGCTCATATCCCCCGTGCTGATCCAGCAGCATTCGAGACCGGGCCGTCGGGCGACTGCCCAGGCCCCCTTGGCCAAGCAAGCCTCCAGCGGGATCCCGTCGCATCTGCGCCGACAGACCCCGCCAGCCCTTCCGGAGGTCTCGGAGCTCCAGGCGGTGCGCCACTACACGCGGCTATCCCAGAAGAACTTCTCCATCGACACCCATTTCTATCCCCTGGGCTCCTGCACGATGAAGTACAACCCCAGGGCCTGCAACACCCTGGCGATGCTGCCGGGCTTCCTCGCCCGTCATCCCGCGGCGCCCGACTCCCACGGTCAGGGGATCCTCGCCTGCCTATTCGAGCTCCAGGAGATGCTCAAGGAGGTGACCGGGATGCACGCGGTCTCCCTGGCCCCGTCCGCCGGGGCCCAGGGCGAGCTCGCCGGGGTCGCCATGATCCGGGCCTATCACCGCAGCCGCGGGGACGACGCCCGCGTCGAGGTCCTGGTCCCCGACGCCGCCCACGGGACCAATCCGGCCTCGGCCGTCATGTGCGGATTCAAGGTTCGGGAGATCCCCACGGGCGCGAACGGCGACGTGGACATCGCGGCCCTGCGGGACGCCGTGGGCCCCCAGACCGCCGGCATCATGCTCACCAACCCAAGCACGGTGGGCGTCTTCGACCGCAACATCGAGGCGATCGCCCGCATCGTCCACGAGGCCGGCGGCCTGCTCTACTACGACGGCGCCAACCTCAATGCCATCCTGGGCAAGGTGAGACCGGGCGACATGGGCTTCGACGTCATCCACATGAACCTGCACAAGACCTTCTCCACGCCCCATGGGGGTGGCGGGCCGGGCGCGGGTCCGGTGGGGGTGTCCCAGCGCCTGGAGCCCTTCCTGCCGGTGCCCCTGGTGGCCTCCGACGGCGGGAATTACCGCTGGCTCGCGGAGCGCGAGCGGCCCCAGACGATCGGCCGGCTCACCGCCTTCGGCGGCAACATGGGGATCCTGCTCCGGGCCTACATCTATGCCCGCATGCTGGGGCGCGAGGGCATGCAGCGCGTCGCCGAGTTCGCCACCCTGAACGCGAACTACCTGATGGCGCGCCTGAAAGAGGCCGGGTTCGAGGCGGCCTACCCCCAGCGCCGGGCCAGTCACGAGTTCATCGTTACCCTGAAGCGGGAGGCGAGGGAGCTGGGGGTCACGGCCATGGACTTCGCCAAGCGGCTGCTCGACTACGGCTACCATGCCCCCACGACTTACTTCCCGCTGCTGGTCCCCGAGTGCCTGCTGATCGAGCCCACGGAGACCGAGACGAGAGAGGAGCTGGACGGCTTCGTCGCGGCCCTGGTGGCGATCCGGGAGGAGGCGCGGACCAACCCCGAGCTGGTCAGGGGCGCCCCCCATAACCTGCCGGTGCGCCGCCTCGACGACGTGCGTGCGGCCCGCCAGCTGGACCTGGCCTGGCGTCCCGAGTAACCGGCCATGGCCAACCACAACGTCCGGGGCTGGGGGCGGCTGCCCTATGCCTTCGGCTACTCCATGAAGGGTCTAAAGGCCTGCTTCGAGGCCGAAGAGGCCTTTCGTCAGGAGCTCTTCCTATTCCTGTTCCTGGCCCCACTGGCTCTCTGGCTCGGAGAGACGCCGGTGGAGCGGGTGCTCCTCCTCGGCTGCCTGCTCATCGTGCTGATCGTGGAGCTCCTCAATTCGGCCATCGAGGCCAACGTGGACCGGGTTGGCATGGAGCGCCACGAGCTCTCCGCCCGCGCGAAGGACATCGCCTCCGCCGCGGTGTTTCTCAGCATCGCCCTCACCTGGCTGACCTGGGGGCTCATCCTGATCCCCAAGTGGCTCTGAGGCCCCTTCAACCTTCGCCCCATCGAGGCTTCGGCTCGCACATGACCGTACACTTCACCGACCAGGGCTTCCTCCCGCTTGCCATCGCCGTACTCACCGTCTCGGACTCCCGAACCGAATCGGACGACAACTCCGGACACCTGCTGCGGGACCAGGCGCTGGAGGCTTGTCACCGGGTGGTCGCCAAGGAGATCGTGCGCGACGACGTCTATCAGCTACGGGCGTTGTTCTCCCGCTGGATCGCCGACCCCCAGGTCCAGGTGATCCTGAGCACCGGGGGCACGGGTCTGACCGGCCGCGACAGCACCCCCGAGGCGGTGAAACCCCTGCTGGACAAGGAGGTCGAGGGCTTCGGGGAACTTTTCCGGCAGGTCTCCTACCCGGAGATCGGCACCTCGACGGTCCAGTCCCGGACCTTCGGGGGGCTCGCCAACGGCACCCTGATCTTCTGCCTGCCGGGGTCCACGGGGGCCTGCCGCACCGCCTGGGAGCGCATCCTGCTGCCCCAGCTGGATAGCCGCACCCGGCCGTGCAACTTCGCCCAGCTCATTCCGCGTCTTCTCGAGCGCTGAGGCCCGTGTCGCCCCAGATCCCAGACTGCTGTCCTGATCCGGTCGGCCGTGCGCCCCTGTCCAAGCAGGAGGCCCTGGATCTGCTGCTGTCCCACGCGCACCCCCTGACCGAGAGCGAGTCCATCCCTACCCAGGAGGGGCTCGGGCGGGTGCTCGCCGGACCGGTGGTGAGCACCGTCGATGTCCCGGGATGCGACAACAGCGCCATGGACGGCTACGCGGTGCGTCTCGCAGACCTGTCGGCCGATCCTGCAAGGCTCAGAGTCGCCCAGCGCATCCCCGCGGGTTTCACCGGGAGCCCCCTGGAGCCCCTCACCGCGGCACGGATCTTCACCGGGGCGCCAGTCCCTCCGGGAGCCGACGCGGTAGTCATCCAAGAGCGCTGCCAGCGGGAGGGGGAGTGGGTCCTGGTACCGGCCAACGATGTCAGTGCCGGCGCCAATATCCGGCGTGCCGGCGAAGACATCCGAGGGGGCGCCGAGGCCATCCCCGCCGGCACCCGCCTCGCCCCCCAGCACCTCGGACTTGCCGCGGCGGTGGGTGCCGCCGAGCTGCGTGTCTATCGTCGGCTTCGGGTGGCCATCTTCTCGAGCGGGGATGAGCTCGCCCTGCCGGGGCAGCCCCTGGCCCCGGGGCAGATCTACGACTCGAACCGCTTCACGCTCCTCGGGCTGCTCCAGGGGCTGGGCTGCACGTGCATGGACCTGGGGCAGGTACCGGACACCCTGGCGGCCACCCTGGAGGCCTTGGAGCGGGGCGCCCAGTCAGCGGATTTCGTCCTGACCAGCGGCGGGGTCTCTGTCGGCGAGGAGGACCACGTGAGGCCCGCGGTCGAGCGGCTGGGGCACCTGGACATCTGGACTATCGCCATCCGCCCCGGCAAGCCCCTGGCCTTCGGACACATCGGCGGGACCCCCTTCCTGGGCAGCCCAGGCAATCCGGTGTCCCTGTTCGCCACCTTTTGCCTCTTCGCCCGGCCTTTCATTCTGCGACGGCAGGGGGTCGCCGGTGACCTGACCCCGCGCAGCCTCAAGGTCCGCGCCGGGTTCGACTGGGAGCGACCGGACCGCAGGCGGGAGTATCTGCGCGCACGCCTCGCGCTTGGACCCGACGGGGAGATCGAGGCGGGGGTCCACCCCTCCCGCTCATCCGGTGTCCTGTCCTCCGTGACCTGGGCAGAGGGCTTCCTGGAGATCCCGGAGGGCCGGATGGTCCGCCGGGGCGATCTGGTGGACTTCATTCCATTCGACGTCCTGCTCCACTGAAGCCACGCCGCCGGCGGACTTGCGACCCCGGGAGACCCCGCTTAGTCTCCCGGGCGAGCCTCTAGTCACCACCACCGACGACCCGAGCGTCCATGATCGAGATCCTCTACTTCGCCCGGCTGCGCGAGCGGCTCGGGCGCGCCCGCGAGCGCATCACGCTTCCCACGGGGGTGGCGACGGCCGGCGACCTAGTTGCCCACCTACGGGGCCGAGGCGACCCCTGGGCAGCGTCCCTGGGCGCTGGGGAGACGGTGCTTATCGCGGTCAACCAGGAGATGGCAAGACCCGAGACCCCCCTGAAGGACGGGGACGAGGTGGCCCTGTTCCCGCCCGTGACCGGCGGCTAGTCCCCAACGGCGCCTCCCCCAGGGCCGCGAATCCCAGACCTGGGACGGGCTTTCGCGAGGACCTTCACGACATTGCCCGCGCCCGATGGGTTATCTGTTGCGGCACGCCCGCGGCAGCGGCCGATGCGGGGCCAGGGGGCGCCGCTGCAATAGGGGGGAAAAGACGGCGTGACCTACAGCGACATCCCGCGACTGCTAAGCATGGCCCTGGTATGGCTGGTCCTCCTGGCCTGGTACTTCCTCGCGGGGCACGGCGGTTGTCTAGCCGTGATCGCCCTGGTCGCCCTGTTCACGTCTCTCCTTACGCTGTCCGTGACCGAGATCGCCCTCGCCAAGCGTCAGGCCTTTATCGACGCATGTATCGAGCCCCGCGGGTCCCTCGACCGACTGCTGCGACGCCGCCACTTCCTCGTCGCGGCTCAAGCGGCCAAGTCCCTGGTGCTCGCGCTCTTCCTGGTGGCCAGCACCCCGACCTACGTCCCACGCCAATGGTCCCTGATGTTCGCCATGGTCCTGCTGGCGGGACTGCTCCTGCCCCGCTTCTGCGGGGCCTTCGCGGGCCAGGTCCGGGAGCGTTACAGGTACGTGACCGCCCGCCGCTGGACCTTGTGGAGCACCGTGCTCCTGCTCTGGATCGAGTCCCTGATCGTCCTCGGCTTTTCGGGCAGCGAGAACTTCATGGGGCTGCGCTGGCAAGAGGTCATCGGCTACGCGGCCCGGGAGCCCGGTATCCGGTGCGCCCTGTTGGCCCAGGCGTCCTCCGTGCTATCGGCGATGGACTCCCTGGGCTTCTGGTCGGTCCAGAATCTTCACCGAAGCCTGGCAGACCTGCCCCAGGCCCTTGCGGCAGGGCTCGGGCTACTGGCCACCGTCGCACTGGACTTCCTGCGCGCCTATGTCTTTGGCCTGGCACTCATCGCGGCGGTGGCGAGACCCTGGGCATTCTGGGAGGCCGGCAAGGGCGAGCCCGAGCTGGAAAGCGAGGGCGAAGAAGACCGACATGACGTCCTCGGGAGCGTGCCGCCAGCCCCGCGCCCGAACAGCGAACATCCCGAGGGTCCTGGCTCCGCGGGCCCGGGTGGATCCCCTGGATAGCCGGCATTGAGCCGTTCGCCATCCAAGGGGACGACCGGACCCGCGGCAACACAACCAATCCGATTCGATCGTGGTCATGCCCCAAGTAGCGGATCTTTCCGAACCGGCGGCGAACGCCCAGGATCTGCGCACCGCCCTGGAGCAGATGCGCCGCGAGGCGGAGCGCGAGATCACCCGCCTAAACAGCAAGCTCGCGGACAGGGAGCACGCGACCGAAACCCGCATGGTTTCCGCCACGGAGAGCGTCGCCCTGCAGCAGGAGCTCAGGACCCTGCGACGAACCCTTGGCCAGAAGGAGCAGGCGCTCGACCGGATCACCGAGGAATGCCGACGCCTCGAGGATCAGCTCGAGGATCAGCATCGAGTCTTCGATGACCTGAGGCAGGACGCGGAGCGCAGGGAGGACTCTCTCCAGGAGGCCCGCCAAGAGGCCCTGCGGCTGCGGCAGCGGCTGGCCGCGATCCAGGACCAATCCATGGATCTCAGCGGGCCGGCCAGCAGGGCCCTGGAGCGGCCTCTCGATACGACAACCGATCAGGTTACGACGGCTCAGGGAGGGAGAGCCGGGGCCTCACCTTCAATCAGGGGTTTCGCCGTGGGCGTCCTCGCCGCCCTCGTGGTAGCGGGCGCCCTCTGGATGTCGACGGGCGGGGGACTGCCCTGGAGCCGAGATCGGCATCCCGAGCCCGTGGCCCAGCCCAGTGAGGCGGAGGACCCGCCGCAAGACGCGGCGCAGGCCGAGGATGAGGGGTCGGCTTCGGTCGACGCTGCTCCCGACGAGGCCCCCACGCCCCCCCTCTCCCGGACGGGCACGCCGCCCGAGCCACTCCCAACCGTGCGGGACCAGATCCGCGGCGGCGCGGCGGGGCCCAGCCTGTCCATGCTGCCGGCCGGCACCTTTCGCATGGGTCGCAACACCCTCTCGGGAAACGATACCGGACCGGAGCGCGACGTCCAGGTCGGGGCCTTCTGGATGGGTGTACAAGAGGTCACCTACGCGCAGTACGATCGCTTCGCCCGCGCCACCGGGCGGCGCCTCCCCGGCGACTTCGGCTGGGGTCGCGGCGATCGGCCCGTGGTGGGTGTCTCCTGGGGCGACGCTCAGGCCTATGTGGACTGGCTTTCCAGTCAGACCGGACGGCGTTATCGGCTCCCCAGTGAGGCAGAGTGGGAGTATGCTGCCAAATCCGGCGGTCGCGGGTCCTACTGGTGGGGCTTCGGCCTGGAGTCGGGACGCGCCGCCTGCTTCGACTGCGGGAGCCCCTGGGACAACAAGTCCACCGCCCCGGTCGGGAGCTTCCCCCCGAGCCCCTTCGGACTCTACGACACGGCCGGCAACGTGATGGAATGGGTCGCGGACTGCTACCACCCAAGCTACGAGGGGGCCCCGGCGGATGGACGCGCCCGCGCGGATGGGGATTGCCGCCTGCGAATCGCACGCGGGGGCGCCTTCAATAAGCCCTCGGCCTCCATGCGGACCTACGTGCGCACCAAGCTGGATCCGAACAGCCGGCTCAACAACCTGGGGTTCCGGGTAGCCCGTGACCCCTGAGTCTGGCCGCGTGCTCGGGGTGGGCATCGCCACCCTGGACCTGATCAACGAGGTCGCGAGCTATCCGGAGGAGGACTCGGAGGTCCGGGCCTTGGCTCAGCGTCGCAGCCGCGGAGGCAACTCGGCCAACACCCTGGAGGTGCTGGCCCAACTCGGTCACCGCTGCGGCTGGATCGGAACCCTGGCCGATGACGCGGGGGCGGACTTCATCCGCTCCGACCTGATGGAGCGCGGCGTCGACATCCGCCTCGGCTTGACCGTATCCAGCGGTGTCACGCCGACCTCCTACATCACCCTCAGCCGCGCCACCGCCAGCCGCACCATCGTCCATTATCGTGACCTGCCGGAGCTGACCGCCGCACAGTTCGCGCGAGCGCCCCTGGATGACCTAGACTGGATCCATTTCGAGGGCCGCAACCCGGGCGAGACGGCGGCCATGTTGGCCCGGGCTCGGCACGACCGGCCCCAGGCCCATCTCTCCCTGGAGCTGGAAAAGGACAGGCCCGGCATCGAGGCCCTGCTGGAGTCGCCGGACGTCCTGCTGATCGCCCGCGCCTTCGTGATCGCGCGTTGCGGGGACAGATGCGATCCGGCGGCTGCCCTGGCCGATCTGGCGCGGCGCACCCCGGCACGACTCCTGGTCCTCGGGTGGGGTATCGAGGGCGCCTGGTTCTGCGTCCAGGGAGGCGTGCCGCAACACTGTCCAGCCACCCCGCCGGACCACGTCATCGACACCCTGGGGGCGGGGGACGTGCTCAACGCGGGGGTGATCGACGGCCTGCTGCGCGGCTTTCCACCGGACGAGGCGGTCGCGGGGGCGGTGCGGCTGGCGGGCATCAAGTGCGGCCGGGGCGGGCTGGGCGGTCTGGCACAGGCCGCGAGGGGGCAGGGGTTCCCGTGAGCAACGTGCACCTCTGTCGACTCGACTCACTCCCGGACCCGGGCAGCCGCGGCTTCGCGCTTCCGACGCCGACGGGACCGATAGAGTGTCTCCTGGTGCGTCGCGCCGGGCAGGTCTTCGCCTATCGCAACCGCTGCCCCCACACGGGCGCCCCCCTGGATTGGCTGCCGGGGCAATTCCTGGACATCAGCGGCGAGCTGATCCAGTGCGCCCTGCACGGGGCCCTGTTCCTGCCGGAAACCGGCGAATGCGTGCATGGACCCTGCCTCGGTGACGGGCTCACCCCGGTGCCCGTCGACCTGCAAGACGGGTGGGTGCGCGTTCCATCGGCGCTCGGCCCTGGACCAGCGGCCCCATCCTAGGGCGCCGGATTGGGCTGCGCCTGGTGGATGGCCTCGATCTCCGAGATGACGTCGTCGCTCAGTCCCAGCTCGACACTCGCCAGGTTTGATTCAAGCTGCCCCAAGGTGGTGGCGCCGATGATGTTGGAGGTGGTGAAGGGCCGGCTGGTGACCCAGGCGAGTGCCATCTGGGCCGGGTCCAACCCGTGGCGCCGGGCCAGATCCACGTACCTGGCGGTGGCCCGTTCGGACTCCGGGTTGGAATACCGGCTGAAGCGCTCGAAGAGGGTGAGACGGGCCCCCGCCGGCCGCTGCCCCCCAAGGTACTTGCCAGAGAGCACCCCGAAGCCGAGGGGCGAATAGGCCAAGAGCCCGCACCGCTCCCGGAGGGCTACCTCGGCCAGCCCGATCTCGAAGGTGCGGTTCAAGAGGCTGTAGGGGTTCTGGATGCTCGCCATGCGCGGAAGGCCATGCTGCTCCGCCAGGCTGAGATAGCGCATCAGCCCCCACGGGGTCTCGTTGGAAACGCCGACGGCGCGGACCTTGCCTGCCTTGACCAGATCGCCCAGGACCTCGAGGGTCTCGAGGAGCGGTACGCTGTCGTCCTCCTGGGCCGGGCTGAAGCCCAGCTTGCCGAAGAAGTTGGTCTCCCGGTCCGGCCAATGGAGCTGGTACAGGTCCACATAGTCGGTGCGTAACCGGCGCAGGCTCGCGTCCAGGGCCGCCTCGATATTGCGCCGGTCGAGCCGGTGACCGCCTCCGCGAAGCCAGTTGATCCAATCCCCCGGACCCGCCACCTTGGTGGCTAGAATCACCTGGTCGCGGCAGCCTCGGGCCGCGAGCCAGCTGCCGATGTAGGATTCGGTCCGCCCCTGGGTCTCGGCCCGGGGCGGAACCGGGTACATCTCGGCCGTGTCGATGAAGTTGACACCCGCGGCCAGGGCCCGGTCGAGCTGGGCATGGGCCTGCGCCTCGGTGTTCTGCTCCCCGAAGGTCATGGTGCCGAGGCACAGGACGCTGACATCGATGCCGGTGTGACCCAGGGGTCTGTGCTGCATGGCGCTCTCCCGTGTTAGAGGACGAGGTTGGTTGATATCCCTTACTGCGGCGAGCATGAAGTCCGTTTATGTTCGGTCTCGATTCAGTAATCGTGCGGTTGGTGCCGCAATGAGCCCCTAGATGACGATCGACGGCGCACTCTTCACCCCCTTCACCCTCTGGGCCCTCAACCTGCTGTTCGCACTGGCCCTGCTCGGGGCCTTGCGGCTGGCACCCTGGCGCAAGCTCCAGGACCCCGAGCAGCTCCATGTCTTCCTGGGCACCACGGTCGTGCTCCTCGTCATCTGGCACATGGAGGCCCAGGTCCAGCCGGGGCTCTCCTTTCACCTGCTGGGCGTGACGGCGCTCACCCTGATGTTCGGCTGGTCCCTGGCGGTGATCTCCGTCGCGCTGATCCTGGTTGGCGTGACCCTGAACACCGGCGCGGGCTGGGAGGGATTCGGGCTGAATGCCTTGCTGAGCGGGGTCATCCCCATCACCCTCACGCAGGTCCTGCTCATCCTGATCCGCTGGTATCTGCCGAAGCACTTCTTCGTCTTCGTCCTGGTCAACGGATTCCTCACCGCCGGGTTCGTGGGGGTCGCCTCGGGCTATCTGGCGGCCTGGCTCCTGGTGGCGAGCGGCTCCCACACCTTCGCCGAGCTGGACCAGACCGTCCTGCCCTTCTTCCCCTTGATGTTTCTCCCCGAGGCCATGTTGAATGGCTGGCTCATGGCCGTGCTCGTCGCCTTCAAGCCCCAGTGGGTCTATTCGTTCAGCGACGAGCAGTATCTCAAGGGGAAGTAGGGAGCGTTCATGGCTTGGTGGGGAAAGGCCCTCGGGGGCGCCCTCGGTCTGGCGTTGGGCGGGCCGATCGGGGCCCTCGTGGGCACCGTGTTGGGGCACGGACTGGACCGGGGCGTGGCGCGCTCCGATCTGTTCGGCGGGGCCAAGGTCAAGGATCGGGCCCTGCTGCAGGAGCGTTTCTTCGAGACCACCTTCGCCGTTATGGGCCACCTGGCGAAGTCGGATGGCCGAGTCAGCGAGCCGGAGATCGCCTTTGCCGAGTCCGTCATGGGACGCATGGAGCTGAGCCCGGCCCTTCGGCGGGCGGCCATCCTGTTCTTCAATCAGGGCAAGAACACCGAGTACGACCTGCGGCGCGCCATCCATGATCTGCTCCAGGCGGGCCTCGGCCAGGGCCCCCTGCGTCAGATCTTCCTGGAGGTGCAGGTCGGCGCCGCCTATTCGGACGGGGATCCGGCCCCGGCCCAGCGGGAAGTTCTGGAGCACATCCGGCGCGCCCTCCAGGTGCCCGCCGCCAGCTTCCGACGCATCGAGCATCTCATTCTCCTCCAGAAGCGGGCCCAGAAGGGCACTTGGAGCGGCGGCAAGTCGGAGGACCCCAAACGCTCCCGTCGCGGCCAGGGTCCGCAGGGTCGCCGGAGCGAGGCGGGCGCAAGGGACGCACTGGCCGGGGCCTACGCCACCCTGGGCGTGGAGCCGGGGGCCAGCGAGGCGGAGGTCAAGCGCGCCTATCGGCGGCTCATGAACCGACACCACCCGGACAAGCTGATGTCGCGTGGGGCACCGGAGGAGGCCCTGAGGCTCGCCTCCCAGCGGACCCAGGAGATCCGACGGGCCTACGAGTCCATCACCCGGGCGAGGGCCGTCTAGGGGCCTCGGGCGCCTCCACGCCATCGGCTCACGGGCGAGCGCCCGGTGAAAAACTCCCCCGCTTGCGTTAGAGTGATGCTCTTGCACATCAAGCTCCTGGCAGAGGAAGTCGTGGCTCGGCCAGGAATCTCCCGGAGGACCCCATGGCCACCGATCTCATCGCACCTTCCATCCTGTCCGCGGACTTCGCCCGGCTCGGCGAGGAGGTCGACAACGTCCTCGCCGCGGGCGCCGACATCGTCCATTTCGACGTGATGGACAACCATTACGTGCCCAATCTGACGATCGGCCCCCTGGTCTGCGAGGCCCTGCGCAAGCATGGGGTCACGGCCCCCATCGACGTCCACCTGATGGTGAAGCCGGTGGACCGGATCATCCCCGACTTTGCCGCCGCCGGGGCCACCTATATCACCTTCCACCCGGAGGCGAGCGAGCACGTCGACCGCACCCTCCAGCTCATCCGCAACGAGGGCTGCAAGGCGGGGCTGGTGTTCAACCCGGCCACCTCCCTCTCCTATCTGGACTATGTGCTGGACAAGTGCGACATGATCCTGCTCATGTCGGTCAACCCGGGATTCGGCGGCCAGAGCTTCATCCCATCCGCCCTGGACAAGCTGCGCCAGGTGCGCAAGCTGATCGACGCCTCCGGCCTTGATGTCCGGCTGGAGATCGACGGCGGCGTCAAGGCCGACAACATCGCCGAGATCAAGGCCGCGGGCGCCGACACCTTCGTCTCCGGCTCCGGCATCTTCGGCAAGGGCCGCGATGGGGACCCGCACCGCTACGACACCATCGTCCGCCAGATGCGCGAGGCCATGGCGGCGGTCGATCGTTGAGCACGGCGGTCTCGATCAAGGCCTGAATCGGAGCTGTAACCCCATGCTGCGCCCGCCAATCCAGCCCGGGATGATCCTCATCGACCTGGACGGGACCCTGGTGGACAGTGTCCCGGACCTGGCCTATTGCGTGGACGAGATGATGGCCCGGCTGGGACGCCCGCCCCACGGTGAGGCGGCGGTGCGCAACTGGGTGGGCAACGGCGTCGAGCGTCTGGTTCGCCGGGCCCTCACGGGCGAGCTGGATGGCGAGCCCAGCGATGCGGACTTCGACCGCGCCTATCCGGTCTTCCTGGACCTCTACGCGGAGAACACGTCGAAACGCTCGGGCCTCTACCCCGGGGTTCGGGAGGGGCTCGACTATCTGCTGACCAACGGCTATCGCCTCGGCTGCGTGACCAACAAGGCGGCACAGTTCACCCTGCCGCTGCTGCGGGACCTGGGCGTCCTCGACGCCTTCGGTCTGGTGGTGAGCGGGGACACCCTTCCGGAGAAGAAGCCCCACCCCGCGCCCCTGCTCCATGCGGCGGCCCACTTCGGCGTGGAGCCCTCCCAGGCCCTGATGATCGGCGACTCCGTGAGCGATGTGAAGGCGGCCCGCGCCGCGGGCTTCCGCATCATCTGCATGAGCTATGGCTACAACCACGGCCAGGACATTCGCCTTGCCGAGCCGGACGCGGTGATCGACTCCATGGCGGAGCTCAAGTCGTGGATCGCGCCGACCTGATGTCCAGGTCCAGGAGCCCCAGCAACCCGCATCATGTCGGCTAAGGGCGCGCGAGCACGGATCGGGGGGCGATGGCGACGCTGACCGCTCGCCTTCCTCCCTCCAGTCCAAACTGCTCGGAGACCCCGATGACACCGGAAGAGTTCAGCGCCCTCGCCGACCAGGGCCATAATCGCATCCCGCTCGTCCGCGAGGTCCTGGCGGACCTCGACACCCCCCTGAGCGTCTACCTCAAGCTCGCCGAGGGCCCTTACTCCTACCTCTTCGAGTCCGTCCATGGGGGCGAGAAGTGGGGGCGCTACTCCATCATCGGCCTGCCCTGCCGCAGCGTCCTCAAGGTGAGGGGCCACCGCATCACCCTGGAGCGGGACGGGCAGGTCGTGGAGCAGACCGAGAGCGCCGACCCCCTGGCGTGGATCCAGTCCTTCCAGCAGCGCTTCCGGGTCGCGAGCCACGGCGGCATGCCTCGGTTCACGGGCGGGCTGGTCGGCTACTTCGGCTACGACACCATCCGCTACATCGAGCCCCGGCTCGCCCGCTGCCCCAACCCGGACCTGCTCGGCACCCCGGACATCCTGCTCCTGGTCTCCGACGAGGTCGTGGTGTTCGACAACCTGAGCGGGCGCATGTACATCATCCTGCAGCTCGACCCGCTGGCCGGGGATACCCTGGAGAGCGGCCAGGCCCGCATGGCGGAGCTCATCGGTCGCATGCGGCGCGGGGCCCCGCGGAGAGCCCCCGACGGGCAGAGACGCGTCCAGGAGGGCGACTTCGTCTCCGGCTTCACGGAGGACGGCTTCAAGGCAGCGGTGGAGCGCATCAAGGACTACATCCTGGAGGGGGACTGCATGCAAGTGGTGCTGTCCCAGCGGCTCTCGATCCCCTTCGAGGCCCCCCCACTCGACCTCTACCGCGCCCTGCGCGGACTCAACCCCTCTCCCTATATGTACTTCCTCGACCTCGGGGACTTCCAGGTCGTGGGCTCCTCTCCCGAGATCCTGACCCGTCTTGAGGATGGCGTCGTGACGGTGCGCCCCATCGCCGGCACCCGCCGACGGGGCTACTCGGAGGCGGAGGACAAGGCCCTGGAGGCCGAACTCCTGGCAGATCCCAAAGAACTCGCCGAGCATCTGATGCTGATCGATCTCGGGCGCAACGACACCGGTCGGGTCGCCAAGGTGGGGACGGTGCGGGTCACCGATCGGATGATCGTGGAGCGCTACTCCCACGTGATGCACATCGTCTCCAATGTGGTGGGCGAGCTGGCCGACGGCCTGAGCGCCATCGACGTCCTGCGGGCTACCTTCCCCGCGGGGACCGTCTCCGGTGCGCCCAAGATCCGCGCCATGGAGATCATCGACGAGCTGGAGCCGGTCAAGCGGGGCATCTACTCGGGCGCCGTGGGCTACCTCTCCTGGAACGGCAACATGGACACGGCCATCGCCATCCGCACGGCGGTCATCAAGGACGGCACCCTGCATATCCAGGCCGGGGCCGGTGTGGTGGCGGACTCGCTGCCCCAGCTCGAGTGGAAGGAGACCATGAACAAGGGTCGCGCCATCTTCCGTGCGGTGGCCCTCGCGGAGGCCGGGATCGAGCGCATCGACGGCGTCCCCTGATCCCCGGATGCGCCCCCGGGGCAACGCGGGCGCGTTCTTATCGGACCCCCCGGATCCTATTTAGCTAGAGCCGATCCGCGAGGTCGCGCACGGAGAAGCCGCACCAGGGTCCATCGACGTCGCGGGCGAGGCCCAGCACCTTGAATCGCTCACCCATGGCGGCGGGCAGCAGGAGCTGCTTGGCCCCGAGCAGGAGGTCCATATCCGGGGCGCCGTCCGACCCCAGCAGGAGTCGCTCGATCCCGCAGC
>Ga0316577_10000096_pt1 | contig 24105 bp, 17 predicted proteins | sample S5NA_FD_203073 | JGI IMG/M metagenome (GOLD analysis project Ga0316577, IMG submission 203073) | Rhizosphere microbial communities from salt marsh grasses in Alabama, United States - S5-7_050615r2r1 | ecosystem: Host-associated > Plants > Roots > Rhizosphere | place: USA: Alabama | collected... | reverse complement strand
CGGTTGCCGGGGGTTCTGTGCCATGGGACCCATTGTGATCATCTATCCGGAAGGGATCTTTTACTGCCAGGTCCAAGCGGAGGACATCCCACTCCTGGTCGAAGAGACGCTGGTCAAAGGGCGTATCGTCGACCGGCTGACCTACAAGGAACCTTCCTCCCACCAGGCCGTGCCCTTCTATAACCAGATCCCCTTCTATGAGAAGCAGATGCGCATCATCCTGCGCAACTGCGGCATGATCGACCCAGAGAACCTGGAGGAGTATATCGCCCGCGATGGCTACCAGGCGCTGGCCAAGGCGTTGTCGACGATGAGCCCGCAGGATGTCTATGAGGAGGTCAAGGCCTCCAAGCTCCGGGGCCGGGGCGGTGCTGGTTTCCTCACCGGCCTCAAGTGGGAGTTCACTGCGCGGGCTGAAGCAGACATCAGGTACGTGGTCTGCAACGCAGACGAAGGCGATCCGGGGGCCTTTATGGATCGTTCGGTCATCGAAGGCGATCCCCACAGCCTGCTGGAGGGCATGGTCTTGTGTGGCTATGCCATAGGGGCCCGGGAGGGATACGTCTACTGTCGAGCAGAATACCCCCTGGCCATCAAACGGTTAAAGATCGCCATTGCCCAGGCCGAGGAATATGGCCTGATGGGAGAACGTATCCTGGGTAGCGATTTCTCCTTCCATCTCCATGTGAAGGAAGGGGCAGGCGCCTTTGTCTGCGGTGAGGAGACGGCCTTGCTGGCCTCCATCGAAGGCCGTCGGGGCGAGCCGCGTCCCCGCCCGCCTTACCCGTCGGTGGTCGGACTGTGGGGCAAGCCCACAAACCTGAATAACGTCAAGAGCTATGCCAGCGTACCACAGATCATCCTCAATGGCGCCGAGTGGTTCGCCAGCATCGGCTCGCCCCGATCGCCCGGCACGGCCATCTTTGCCCTCACCGGCAAGGTGAACAACACCGGCCTGGTCGAGGTGCCGATGGGCATCACCCTGGGCGAGATCATTTTTGACATCGGCGGCGGCATCCCCAACGGCAAGAAATTCAAGGCGGTACAGACCGGCGGGCCGTTGGGTGGCTGCATTCCCGCCGAGCATCTGAACGTGCAGGTCGATTTCGACTCCCTCAAAGAAGTAGGCGCCGTCATGGGCTCGGGGGGCATGATCGTCGTCGACGAAGACACCTGCATGGTCGAGTTTGCCAAGTTCTTCCTCCAGTTTGCCACGGCTGAGAGCTGTGGCAAGTGCGTGCCCTGCCGCGTGGGGGGCAAGCGCATGCTCGAGATCCTGGACCGCATCTCGCGGGGCCAGGGACGGATGGAAGACCTGGATCAGATCCGCGAAATCGCCACAGGCATGGAAACGGCGTCGCTATGTGCGCTGGGCCAACTAACCCCCGGTCCCATCCGGTCGGCCTTGCGCTACTTTGAGGACGAGTTCCGGGAGCACATCATCGACAAGCACTGCTCGGCCGGGGCCTGCCAGAGCCTGGTCCGTGCCCGCTGCATCAATGCCTGCCCGGCCGACGTGGATGTGCCCAGCTACGTGGCACTGGTGGCCCAAGGCCGCTACGCCGAGGCGCTGGAGATCCACCGCCGGACGAACCCCTTCCCGCTGGCCTGTGGCCGGGTGTGCCCTGCCTTCTGCGAGGACCGCTGCCGACGCGCGGACATCGACGAGTCGATCGCCATCCGCGATATCAAGCGCTTCATGGCCGATCACGAACTCGAAGAACCCTGGACGCCGGCCAAGCATGGCGAGCGCAAGGAGCAGAAGGTCGCCGTGGTCGGTTCCGGCCCGGCTGGCCTGACGGCTGCCCTGCGCCTAGCACAGGAAGGCTATCCGGTCACGGTGTTGGAGCAGTTGCCCGTGCCGGGGGGCATGATGGCCGTCGGCATTCCCGACTACCGCCTGCCACCCGATGTCCTCAATGCCGAGATTGACGCCATCCGGCGCGCAGGCGTCGAGATCCGCTGCAACCAGGCCCTCGGCCGTGACTTTGGCCTGGACTCCTTGTTCGAGGATGGCTACAGCGCGCTGGTGCTGGCCATTGGGGCGCACCGGAGCAGCGTGCTGCGCATCGAAGGGGAGGACAAAGAAGGCGTCATCCATGGCGTGGGCTTCCTGCGGGACGTGGCCTTGGGCAGCGCGCCTGACCTGGCAGGCAAACGCGTGGGCGCGGTCGGTGGCGGCAACGTGGCCATCGATGCAGTGCGCACAGCCTGGCGGCTGGGTGCCAGCGAGGTCCACGTCATCTACCGCCGTCTTCGGGAGGACATGCCTGCCTACGACGAAGAGATCGCAGCCGCCGAAGCCGAAGGCGCCATTTTCCACTTCCTCACGAACCCGACTCGGGTGTTGGGCGACGGGCACGTCACCGGCGTGGAGTGCCTGGCCCACGAGCCGGGCGAGTTCGACCGCAGCGGTCGCCGCCGGCCGGTTCCAATCCCCGGTTCGGAGTTTACTCTGGACCTCGACGTGCTGATCCCGGCCATCGGCCAGTCGCCCGACACAGGCTGCCTGGCCAATGGGCCGGAGGTCGCCCTGCGCCGGGATAACACCTTTGAGGTGAACGAAGCACTGTGCACCTCGTGCGAGGGGGTGTTCGCCGCGGGGGACGCCGTCCTCGGCCCAGCCACTGTGGTCGAGGCTGTGGCCCAGGGCAACGCCGTGGCCCGCGCTGTGGATCGCTACCTGCGCACAGGGAAGGCCGAAGAGATCGTCACGCTGCCAGGGTACGAGGTCGTAGACCAGCCCTTTGACCTGGACGAGTACGCCGACGCACGGCCGCCAGAGATGCCCGAACTGTCCCTCGAGGAACGGCGCGGCAATTTCTACGAGGTTGAACTGGGTCTGGACGAAGAGGCGGTCCGCGAAGAGTGCAAGCGCTGCCTGCGCTGCGACCTGGAGTGGCTGGAGCGCATGCAGCTTGCCTTCGAGCCCGTCCCCGAGCGCCAGGTCGCCGAAGTGCTGTAAAGAAGCAGGAGAGATATCCTATGAAGCAGACGGTGAACCTCACGATTGACGGCCAGGCGGTCGAGGCCAAGGCCGGTCAGACCATCTTGGAGGCAGCGACCGCGGCAGGCATCAAGATCCCGGCGCTGTGCCACCACCCAGCCCTCAAACCGATCGGCGCCTGCCGTATGTGCCTCATCGAAATCTCCAAGTACCAGCCCCTCTACCCTGCCTGCACCTACGAGGTTTCGGAGGGCCTTGCGGTCACCACCCGGAATGAGCGGATCGACCAGGCCCGCCGCTTTGTGCTGCACATGCTCTTCTCGGAGCGGAATCACTACTGCATGTACTGCGAGATGAGCGGAAACTGTGAGCTCCAGGACCTGGGCTACGAGTACGGCCTCGACCACTGGACCTACCCGACCTACACCGAGCGGTTCCCGGTGGATGCCAGCCGCGATACCTTCCTGATGGATCACAACCGCTGTATCCTGTGCCGGCGCTGCGTCCGGGCCTGCAGTGAGTTGGTGGCCAATCACACGCTGGGTATGCGGCAGCGCGGGGCCAAGACCATGATCAGCGCCGACCTGAACCTGCCCTTTGGCGATTCCTCGTGCGTGGGCTGTGGCACCTGCCTGCAGGTCTGCCCCACAGGGGCCCTGATCGACAAGCGCAGTGCCTACCTGGACATGGGCCACAAGGTCGAGATAGAACGGGTCAAGAGCACCTGCAGCCAGTGTAGCGTCGGCTGCGGCATCGAAATCCTAATCCGTGGTGGCAACGTCGTGCGCGTCGATGGCGACTGGGATGCCAAGCCCAATGGCGGCGTCCTCTGTCAGCAGGGGCGATTTGATCCCCTATACGATAAGCGGTCTCGGATCACGATGCCCATGGTCCGCAAGAATGGCACGCTGCAGACCGCCGACTGGGAAACCGCGCTGGGCACGGCGGCCCGGCACTTGGCCGAGGTGCCGGCATCGCAGGTGGGCGTGGTATCGACGAGTTACGCCACCAACGAAGCGCTATACATGGTCGAGCGCCTCTTCGGCCAGAAGCTGGGCACAGACAAAATCGAGCTGCTCGATGCTGCACTGCCGCGGCTGCCGGTCCGATACGCGCCGCTAAGCCAGATCGCCGAGTCGGACCTGCTGTTGGTGGTCGGCGCCAATCCGGTGGAGGATCAGCCGGTGGCCTCGTTTCTGATCAAGCGAGCCGTAGACCAGGGCACACGGCTGATCGTAGTCGATGGACCCCACAACCCGCTCATCCCCTTCGCCCACATGAATTTCGAGATGGCTGACCTGGCCGAGGCTGCCCAGGTCGCCGCGCGCGCCGAGTCGCCGCTGGTCCTCTATGCCACTGGCGTGGCAGACGCCTACCTGACCCAGCTCCAAGGACTCGAGCGAGCAGGCTTTGTCGCTCTGGAACCGGGTGGGAACGCCCGGGGCGCGGCGGCCTACGGTCTCAACGGCAACGCAGTGGGCAACGAGGTCGAGGTACTGTACGTGCTGCTAGGTGAGCAAGTGTGGGGAGAGGCCGAAACCGAGAAGGTAGCAGAAAATGCTTTCCTCATCGTACAGACCAGCTATGACTCACCACTCACCCAGAGGGCGGGCGTCGTCCTGCCGGCGGCCATCTGGTCCGAGCGGTCGGGCATGCTGACCAACCTCGAGGGAAGGCCCTGCGAGGCGAACCAGGCCGTCGAGCCACATGGCGAGGCCAAAGCGGATTGGGAGATCCTGGGTCTGCTGGCAGACAGACTCGGCCACGGCCCGGCCGTACCGCTGACAGAGCTCTCGGCGCTCGCTGCCCAAGGGCTGAAGGAATAGGAGGATCCACCATGGCCAAAATCAAGATCGCGACCGATTGGCTGGCTGCCTGTGCAGGGTGCCATATGTCACTGCTGGACATCGACGAGCGGATCGTCGCCCTTCTCGACCAGGTAGAGTTCACCTCGAGCCCGGTGACCGATCTGAAGCACCCGCCTAAGGAAGGCGTCACGGTCGGCATCCTGACCGGGGCTGTGGCCAATAGCCACAATGTCGAGGTGGCCCGGCAGATGCGCGAGCGATGCCAGATCCTGATTGCAGTGGGTGACTGCGCCACCTTTGGCGGCATCGTCGCCATGCGCAACATGGTGGGGACACAGGCCGCGCTCGAGCGCGCCTATCTGGAGACAGAGACGACCGTCGACGGCCTGATCCCCGATTCGCCAGAGTTGGGAAAACCGTTGGATATGGTGACCGGGGTGGACAAGGTGGTCAAGGTCGACATCTTTATCCCCGGCTGCCCGCCCTCCGCCGATGCCCTGTTCTATGCGATCTCGGAGTTGCTGGCCGGGCGCGTGCCGGTGGTCCTGCCGGACGAATATTTCAAGTATGACTAGAGGAGAACAGCGATGGCTGCTCAGAAGATAACGATCGAACCGGTCACCCGCATCGAGGGCCATGCCCGGGTCACCATCCACCTGGACGACAATGGACAGGTGGAGCGGACCTACCTCCACGTGGACGAGTTCCGCGGGGTGGAGAAATTCAGCGAGGGCCGTCCCTACTTTGAGATGACCCAGATCACGCAGCGCATCTGCGGCATCTGCCCCGTCAGCCACCACCTGGCTGCGGCCAAGGCAGCCGACGCGGTGGCCGGTGTCAAGCCACCGCGCCCGGCAGCCCTCTTGCGCGAACTGCTGCATATGGGCCAGGTGGTGCAGTCGCACGGCATGCACTTCTTCCACCTGGCGGCGCCGGACCTGATCTTTGGCTTCGACGCCGACCCCGCCCAGCGCAACGTCTTTGGCATCATCGAGGCCAACCCCCAGCTGGCCCTCAAGGCCGTGAACCTGCGCCGCTATGGGCAGCAGATCATCGAACGGCTGGGCGGCAAGCGTGTGCATCCCAACTTTGCCGTGGCGGGCGGCGTCAACGCCCCGCTGAGCGTGACAGATCGCGAGGTAATGGCTTCCGAGCGCGAGACCATGATCGGCTATGTGCAAGAGGCAATCGCCATCGCCAAGGATCTGCTTGGGGCAGATCCGCAGACGACGGAACACTTCGCCTCCTTCCCCTCCAGCTACATGGGCCTGGTCGACCATGAAGGCGGGCTGCAGCTCTACGATGGCCAGATCCGGGTGAAGGATGCCGATGGCCAGCAGGTAGCCCAGTTCCAACCATCGGCCTACAAGGACTATGTCGCGGAACACGTCGAACCCTGGTCCTTCCTCAAATTCCCCTACTACCGTGACCTGGGCTGGCCGCAGGGTACCTACCGCGTCGGCCCGCTGGGCCGGCTCAATGTGGCGGACAAGATCGGTACCCCGCTGGCGAACGACGAACTCAGACTGTTCCGGCGCCTCAACGGCGGCAAACCGGTGGAAGGCTCCCTGTACTATCATTATGCACGCCTGATCGAGATCCTGTATGCCCTGGAGCGCATCGGCCAGTTGCTGGACGATCCAGACATCCTGTCCAAAGATGTACGCACCCATCCGCCCACCGAGTTGGTGGGCCACGGCGTGGGCGTCATCGAGGCACCACGCGGCACGCTCTTCCACGAGTACTGGACAGACGAAGACGGCCTGTTGACGCGCGTCAATCTCATCGTCGCCACGGGCAATAACAACTGGGCGATGAACACCGCCGCGGGCCTGGTGGCCAAGGAGTACGTGGACGGCACCCGGATGACCGAGGGCATGCTGAACCGCGTGGAAGCCGCCATCCGATGCTACGATCCCTGTCTGTCGTGCGCCACCCACGCCCTGGGGCAGATGCCGCTGCAGGTGGAGCTGGTAGCGGCGGATGGGCGTGTGCTAGATCGAGTGAGGCGATAGGGCAGTGGATTGGCGCATCGGTAGATTGGTATATTGGTAGATTGGGGTACATGCCCAATCTACCAATCCCCAATCTACCAGTAGACCGGTTTTCATGGAGATGACACGCACGCTGGTGATCGGCTACGGCAACCTGGACCGCCAGGACGACGGGGTGGCCCATGCCATCGTAGGCGCCCTGCGTCGCCGCCTCGGACAGGCGCCCCTGGAAGAGGGTGAGACCGGGCTGGAGCGGCTCGAGGGCCAGGCCGACTCGATCCTCGTCTTGCAGCTGACACCTGAGTTGCTGGACGTGGCCCTGCGCTATGATCAGTTGGTCTTTGTGGACGCGCACGTGCAACCCGATGCGGACGAGGTCCATTGCACCCCGGTCGAGGCCGAATACGCATCTGCGGCCTTCACCCACCACATGACACCGGCCATGTTTCTGGCCCTGCTGCAGGCCCTGCACCAGCACCGGCCCGCGGGGCACACCGTCTCTGTGCGGGGCCATTCGTTTGATTTTGAGCGGACGTTGTCGCCAGACACACAGGCATCGGTCCAGCCCGCTTTGGACAAGATCCTGGCGCTGTTAGCGGAGGCGCCAGTGAACACAGGGCGGGATGAGATTTGTACACAGGAGGCATAATGGGGTCGGGCAATACCATCGAGGGAATGCTTCGCGAAGCCATCCAGGGTGAGGTCGAATCGTACGAGCTCTACACCAACGCCGTCGAACTGGTGCAAGCAGAACACGTGAAGGACACCCTGCGCCAATTGGCCAGGGAAGAGCTGGGCCACAAGGCAAGCTTGGAGCGCATGCTGGCCAGTCCGGCCAACATTCGGCGTGGCATCCGCCGGCTGCAGGCCGAGGCGGTCCAGGACTACAAGATCGGCGACCACCTGGTCGTCAAGGCCATCGGCCCCGACGCCACGTTCCAGGACGTCTGTATCTTTGCTTCGCGCAAGGAGCAGCAGTCCTACGAACTGTACCAGGATCTGGCCGAGCAGAACGAGGGCGAGATCCGCGAGCTATTCGAGGCCATGGCCAAGGATGAACTGCGCCACAAGAACCTGGTCGAGGGCTGGTACGAAGAGGTCATCTACCAGGACTTCTAGCCGTCTGCAGGCTCACCCGCTCTGGGCCGCCCAATCCCGCAGGAATTGGACCAGGAGCCGCACCCCAAAGCCGGTCCCGCCCTTCTGCAGGTGCGGCGGGCGCTTGGGCGTATTCGGCCGCTCCTCAAAGGCCATGCCGGCGATGTCGAGGTGTGCCCAGGGATAGCCTTCGGCAAACTGCCTCAGGAACATGGCCGAGGTGCCCACCCCTCCGTCACGGCCGCCGCTGTTGGCCAGGTCGGCAGTCAGGCTCTCGATCTTGTCGAGGTAGTCGTCGTAGAGGGGCATGGGCCACAGCCGCTCACCGCTGGCCTCGCCAGCCGCCCGCAGGCGGGATAGCAGATCCTCATCGGTGCCAAAGAGGCCCGCCGCGACCCCCCGTCCCAGGGCAACGACACAGGCCCCAGTGAGCGTGGCCAGATCGACCACAGCGCCGGGCTCAAAGCGCGCCGCGTAGGCCAATGCGTCCGCCAGGATCAGGCGGCCTTCGGCGTCGGTGCTGATGACCTCGATGGTCTTGCCATTCATGGCCTCTAGCACATCACCCGGCTTGTAGGCCTGGCCGCTGGGCATGTTCTCAGTAGCAGGGACCAGGCCGACCACGTGCAGAGGCAGATCGAGCTGGCCAATGGCATACATCGTCGCCAGCACGGCGGCCCCGCCGCCCATATCGCCCCTCATGCGGTCCATCTTTTCGACTGGCTTGAGGGAGATGCCGCCTGTATCAAAGGTGATGCCCTTGCCCACGATGACCACCGTGTCCAGATCCGGCCGCTCCGGCTTGTGCTCGAGGATGATAAAGGCTGCGGGTTCGTCGCTGCCCTGGGCGACACCCAGGAAGGCGCCCATCTCCAGCTCGGCAGCATCGTCCTCTGAGAGGATCTGGCACCGCATCTCGTCAAACTCGCTGGCGATTTCCATGGCCAGCTCGGCCAGGTCGCTGGGTGTGGCATAGTTGGACGGCCGGTTGACCAGGTCCCGGGCCAGACAGGTTGCCTCGGCGACAACCTCCCCCAGGGCCGCCCCGGCTTCGACCTCCGGCACCTTGTCCGGGTCGAACTGGACGAGGGTGAACCGCTCCGGATCGAATCGATCGGGCGGCTTGTTCTTCAGTTCCTGATAACGGTACAGCCCCAGGATGGTGCCCTCGACCACGGCCTGGGACGCGCTCTCGAGCGAAAAGCCCCCGGCTCCGGCGCCATGGACGATGCTACTGAAGGAGCGCACGCCCAGTTCGCGAGCTTTTTTGGCCGTCGTCGCTGCAGCCTCCCGGATGGTCTGCAAGGAGAAGCCTTCCTGCGGCCCCAGTCCGACCACAAGCACACGCGCGGCCGGGATCTCACCCCGGGGATAGAGGACGAGTACCTCGCCCTTCTTGCCCCGCAGGTCACCGGCCGCGATGGCTTCACGGATGGCACCACCCAAGGCCTGATCGACCGCACCCGTCGCGCCACCTGGCGTATGCACGCCCTCGAATAGGTTGACGACGATCAATTCGTCTTCTCTGTCCTGTATCCCACCGACAACGATCCGGATGTCCATCAGATTCCCTCTCCCTCGCCCCAGGCTACCTGGAGCTTGTTCCTGTGTTCTACAAGAGCGGGACCAAGTCATCCCGCAAGATCATCAAGGCTCGGTCAAGACGGGCTTGATTCTCTGGCCTGTTTGGCCACAGGCTGGCGCCCGATGGATGGGGCAATGGCAGGATGTGACGGCCCTCCCGCTCGAAGAGATGGCCCACGGCATCCGTCAGGCGCAGCTTGTGGCCCAACAGCGTCTCGATGGCCAGGCCGCCGACGGCCAACATGACCTTGGGCTGGACCAGCTGGATCTCCCGGTTCAAGAAGGGCCGGCAGAGTTTCTGCTCGCCGCGGGTGGGGCGGCGGTCCCCCTTGCCCCCCGGGTGTTTGCCGGGATAGCACTTGGTGACGGCGGTCATATAGAACGAAGCACGGAAATGGCCTTCCTCAAAACCAGCCTCGGCCAGCCACTGGAACAACCGCGTTCCCGAAGAGGCGTTGAAGGGCCGCTTGACCTGCGCTTCTGTGACGCCGGGCGCCTGTCCCACCAGCATCAAGGGCGCCGGTGCCGGTCCGGAGAATACGGCGCCGGGTGTGATCTCGTACCCTGCCTCGAGGCACTTGCGGCAGGCACGCATCTCGGCCCAGAGATCTTGTGCTGCACCAGCCACCACTTAATCGCTGCCTCCAGCCTCGTCGACGATGCGCACGATCGTGACCAGGTCGCTTTTCAGGCTGGCGGCGACGGAGCAGTAGCCTTCCTCGGCCAGCCGGATCGAGTCCTCCACCGCCTTCCGCTTCAGGTTCTTTCCCCGAACCACCCACTCCATCACGATCTTGTTGATCGTCCAGGGCGGCTCGGGATCGTTCTCTTTGGTGACCGAGACCTCGATGCTCGAGAACTGCTGGCGCTTCTTCTCGAGGATGCGCACGACGTCAATGCCTGCACAGCCCACCAACGAGGCTAGAAACACATTCGGCGGCTTCATCCCCTGTCCTTCAGAGTCGGTCACGACAACATGGCCTGCTTCATCAGATGCCAAGAACTGGGTTCCCCCAGTCCATTTCACGTTCACAGCCGGCATTTTCCCTCCTATCTGCAGTTTATGATACTGTGTCTCTATGGCGAAAAGAAGAGCATTCCGACGCCCAGCGCCTCCAGGGCCTCCCGGGCGTAGTAGCGTACGAGGTAGCTGGGGTCCTCGAGCAGTCCGAACAACGGCCCAATGGCCTGCTGGGACTTGATCCGGCCCAGGGCCCGGACGGCAAGGAGGCGCGGATGCGCATCCTCAGCCTCCAGGCTTTCGGCCAGGGTTGGAACCGCAGCTTCTCCTATCATGCTCAGGGCATCCGCGGCGACAGAGGCGACGAAGGCACTCTCATCGGCCAACAACGACGCCAGCGCAGGCGCGCCCTCCGCCGCCTTCAGACGGCCCAGGGCCAGGGCGATGCAGGCACGCACATCGGGCTCTGGATCATCCAAGACCCGGACCAAGGCCGACACGGCGGGCTGTCCCCCAACCTCGGCCAGCGCACGGGCAGCCCACCAACGGGTGTTGGCGTTGCCCCTGGCCAACATCTCGGCCAGGGGCGCGGCAGCCTCGTGGCCAAAGTGTCTCAGGGCCAAGGCCGCGGCCTCGCGGCGCTCATCATCCGCGCTATCCAAGATCTCGAGCAACTCAACCAATGCTTTGTCCTCAAGCATCATCCTATCCGCGTTCAGCGTGCTGGCAAACCAATCCTCGTCGGGCAGCTCTGGCACGTGGACCAAGTGTCCCGGACATCCGCAATCAGAAGCGCCAAACCCAGGCACTACCGTACGAGCCCCCGGCAGCTGGCGGAATGCCTGGGCCCAAAGGCACTCCAAACGCTCGCCGGTGTGCCGCACCCAGGCGCCGCCCCAAGTCGCCTGCTCCCGCAAGTAGTCGATGTGCCAGTGGGCCCTTTTACCCGGTCCGAGCCTGCGCCGATGCCGCCTCAAGCGGCCAGCCAGGCCGCCCGGTCCACGCGCGCTGCCGATGTAGAGATACCAGCCGGCGGGCATCTGGAACCGACCCAGGCAGCCAATGGTGATGGTCTGTGCTTCGTCCAGCGACAGAGCCAGGACATAGGCCCCTATTATACTCGATTCCGTAGGCATCGTAAAAAGGCGAGGTTTTACTGGAAACGGGGTGGCTCTGCGCCGCCCAGCTGGGAGAGGGGGCCCCGATAGGCCGCTCCGCTCGACCGGGACCAGAGACCCACCGTGCGAGTAACCGCGATCGGCTCCCGCGGGCTGCTCAGTCCGCTGACGCCCGGGCCGCTGTACGGGCCTGCAGCTTTTCGGCCAGCGCCTGGGCCGTAGTAGCCATCCTCTGCAGCTCTTGAGCCAGTTCGCGGCCCTCGCTGATGGCTGCTGTGATTTCAGCAGAGTCTTTGTCGGGTTCCGGGCTTGCGGCGGGCTGACCGGCAGCCTTTTTCTTGAGTTCCTCGATGAGTTGGGCATTGCTCACCGCCGCGGCGATAAAACTGGACAGCAACCCCAACTGGTAACGGTCGTTCTCGCCGAAGGGGCGGGCAGGCTTGGCATCCACACCCAGGACGCCGATCATCTGCTCGTTCAGGCGCAGCGGAACGGCCAGGCGGGAAACAACTTTGTCGCCGTTCAGGTCGCGCTCGGCAATCGCCGCTCGACCCGTACGGGCCACCTGAGTGGCAGTGGCATCGGTGGAGGCTTGCTGCACACACCTCGCCCGCACGTCTGCCGGGCCGCGCATGGCCCGGACCTCAAGCTCCTGCGAGCCTTGCTTCAGCAGGTAAAGCTGGCCGCCTTCGGCTTCAATCATATAGATGGCTGCTTCGACCGCAACGCGCATGACCTCGTCGGGATCTCGCAGGGAGGTCAGGGCATGGCCAATGCCACACAAGCTATGGAGCTGGCGCACACGTTCTTCGAGGTGCTCGCTAGCCTTGATGCCCTCCTGCAGGTCAGAGGTCTCGCGGCGGAGCCGCCGCTCGATGAGCGCCCGTTCCACCGACTCTAGCATCTCTTTGACATCGTAGGGCTTGATGATATAGTCGCGGGCCCCAAGGCGGAATGCCTGGATCGCCGTTTGTTCCGAGCCGTAGAAGGTGGTGAGGATGACCGGGATGTCGGCCCCGGCCTTGCGCAGAGATGCCATGAGGTCCAAGCCAGACATTCGCGGCATCTTGAGGTCGGTAATGATAAGGTCTGGTCTCTCGCCCAGGGCCTTGTCCAGGGCTTGTTTGCCGTCGACAGCGGTGATGACGTCGTATCCCTCTGGCCGAAGGACACTGTTCGCCAGGAACAACAGGTTTTCCCGGCGGTCGTCAGCAACCAGGATTTTCTCCCCGCTCATCTCTGCTCCTTATACTGGAAATCTGCCCTTGATTTTCTGCTGACCACTGGCAGTATAGCAGATTTCTCAACTCCTGGCAATCGAACCACACTTCGATCCAGTCCAACGGGGGACTGGAGGGGCATGGCCATTGCATTCCCACGGAGCGCGGGGTGCATTGCCCTTCTCCCTGCGGCGTTGTATAATGGCTAGGCAAGACGCCAGGCGGCGGCACCGCGCTAGGATAGGAGGACTAATGACGATGGATCTGCAGTACCAGCCGATTACGCTAAAGTTGGAAACGCCTTTCCGCATCGCCCACGGCACCAGCGTCGTGCGCCAGAACGTGTTGGTCCGCATCGGCGCCGGAGGACTTGAGGGCCTGGGCGAAGCCGCCCCGGTTCGGCAGCACCACGAGACGCAGGCTGGGGTCATGGGCTACCTGGCGGACCTGGCGTTGCCGGATGATCCCTTCCTGCTGGAAGACCTTCTGGACGCTCTACCGCCTGGGTCACAGGCAGCCAAAGCGGCCATCGACATGGCCCTCCACGATCTGCAGGGCAAAGCGCTGGGGATACCGCTCTACCGCCTATGGGGTCTGAATCCGGCGCGGGCTCCGCAGACCTCGTTCACCCTCGGTTTGGGCCCAGTCGCAGAGGTCCGGGCCAGGGCGCGGGCAGCGGCGGCCCGCTTCTCAATCTTGAAGCTCAAGCTGGACGCCGACGAAGCCGAGTCCCTGGCCCTGGCACGCGCCGTCCGGGAAACGGTCGATAGCCGGCTGGTGGCCGATGCCAACTGCGCCTGGACGCTGGACCAGGCCCTGCGCCTGATCCCGGCCCTGGCCGAACTGGGCCTGGAGTGGATCGAACAACCACTGGCCGAGGACAACCTGGGCGATCTGGAGAAACTGCACCAGACATCGCCGCTGCCCATCTTTGCCGACGAACCAGTGCGCACGGCCCGCGACATCCCGCGCCTGGCTGGCCGGGTGGACGGCGTGAACATCAAGGTCATGAAGGCCGGTGGCTTGCGCGAGGCCCGACGGATGATCGCCGTAGCCCGAGCCCACGACATGCAGGTGATGCTGGGCTGCATGGTCGAAACCTCGTTGGGCATCACAGCCGCGGCCCACCTGGCGCCGCTGGTCGATTGGGCTGACCTGGACGGCAACCTGACCGTCACGAACGACCCCTTTGTGGGCGTGGCCGTTGAGGGAGGCGAGTTGATCCTGCCGGGTGGACCCGGGCTCGGGGTCCAGCCGCGCGGGCCCGCGGTTGGCGCGAGGCAGTCGGAGGAGGGGCCATGATCGTCATCGACGGCTCCTATGGAGAAGGGGGTGGCCAGGTCCTGCGGACGAGCCTGGCCCTGTCCGCCATCACCGGCCGGCCGATACGCATGGAGAACATCCGCGCTGGACGCCGCAAGCCTGGCCTCATGCCCCAGCACCTGACCGGGGTGCGGGCCGCGGCTCGGATCTGCAATGCCCAGGTCAAAGGTGCCAAGCTCAACTCGCTGGAACTCACCTTCGCCCCGCAGTCCGCGCCCCAGGCGGGCAAGTATACCTTTGACGTCGCACAGGTCGCCAAGGGCGGCAGCGCGGGCTCGGTGAGCCTCATCTTCCAGACGGTGCTGCTGCCCCTAACCCTGGTCGAGGGCACTTCGCGGCTCACACTGCGGGGCGGGACCCATGTGGCCTGGAGCCCGCCCTATGACTATCTGAAGCGCGTCTACCTGCCCACTCTGGCCCGCATGGGTGTCCAGGCCAAGGTCAACATCCGCAAGTGGGGCTGGTATCCTATCGGCGGCGGTGAAGTTGAGGCCACCGTCCAGGGCCTGGGCAAGGGTTCCCTGGCACCCATCGACCTTCGCCAGCGGGACGAGCTGCTGCGGGTGCGCGGCCTGTCGGCCAGCAGCAACCTGCCCAAGCACATCCGCGTCCGCCAGGAGGGCGCGGCGCTGCAGGCTCTGCGCTCCAATGGCCTGAACGCCCGCATCGACGTCATCGATGCCCCGTCGAAGGGCAAGGGCACAGCCGTCTTCTTGTGGGCTGAGTCTGAGCATGCCCCGGCCGGCTTTACCGCCCTGGGCGAGCTGGGGAAACCCGCCGAACAGGTAGCCGAAGAGGCGGCGCAGGACCTGCTCGAGTTTCTCCAGGCGGATGGTGCCCTGGAACGCCACCTGGCCGATCAGGTCGTGCTGCCCATGGCCCTCGCTTCCGGCCGATCGTCCTTTACCACCGCCGCGGTGACCCGGCACCTGCTAACCAATGTCTGGGTTGTAAACCAGTTCTTCCCCGGCCACGCCCATGTGAAAGGGCAAGAGGGGAGGGAAGGCCTTTGCTGGATCGAGGGCGTAGGTTAGCCGTCTACCAGCGCTGATGCACGTGCGGTTTGATGAGGCGGTCGTAGATGTCGCGCACGGCGGCCATCGTCTCCTGGCTGAGGGGCGGTAGCTCGCTGGCGGCCACGTTGTCCGCGGCCTGGGAGGGCCGCTTGGCGCCTGGGATGGTACACGTGACGGCGTCGAACATCAGGATCCAGCGCAGGGCCATCTGGGCCATGCTCGCGCCTTCGGGCACCAGCTGGCGCAGCTCGTCGACGGCGGCCAGCCCGACCTCAAAGGGCACGCCAGAGAAGGTCTCGCCCACGTCAAAGGCCTCCCCCTCCCGGTTATAGTTCCGGTGGTCGCTCTCAGGGAAGGTCGTATCGGCGCTCATCTTGCCTGTCAGCAGACCGCTGGCCAACGGCACACGGGCCAGAATCCCGACCTGCCGGGCCTTGGCCTCGCGGAAGAACAGCTTGGCGGGGCGGTGCCGGAACATGTTAAAGATGATCTGGACCGTCTGCACGTCGGGGTACTCGATGGCCTTGAGGGCCTCCTCAACCTTTTCCACGCTGACGCCATAGTAGCGCAGCTTTCCAGCGGCGACCAGATCGTCGAGCACGCCAAAGACCTCTGGCCGGTAGTAGACCTCCGTCGGTGGGCAGTGGAGCTGCAACAGGTCGATGGCCTCCACACCCAGGTTGCTCAGGCTGCGCTCCACAAAAGCGGTGAGATTCTCCCGATTGTAGCCATCGGCCACATGGGGCGAAAGCCGCCGGCCCGCCTTGGTCGCCACATAGATGCGCTCGCCGCGGCGCTCGCGCAGGACCTGGCCGATGAGGGTTTCGCTGCGGCCGTCGCCATAGACATCCGCCGTATCGATGAAATTCACACCCAGGTCGAGGGCCTTATTGAGGGCGGCCAAAGATTCCTCATCCCGAACCGGCCCCCAATCGCCGCCGATGCCCCAGCCACCAAAGCTGACTTCCGAGACCTGCCAGCCGGTTCGCCCTAATCTTCGATAATCCATATCCATTCCTCCTCTGCAATCAGGCAGGCTGAGCTTTGAAGGCAGGCAGGGATAGTACCTGGTCGCCAGCCATCACCTGCCAGTATGGCTGCCAGACCAGACCAAACAAGCCCAGCTGCACGTCAGCCCGCCGCGGCGTTACCTCGACTTCCTCAACATCGTCAATGCGCTCTGCCCACTCCGCTTTCAGCTCGTCGACCTCCCGGCGAGCCTCCTTCTCCAGGTCATCAATCTCGTCCTCCAGCGTCTCGATGGTCCGCTCCGATTCCTCGACGTCGGCCCGGGCCTGGCGGGTCATCCGCCGCTTGCGGCTGGCCGAGGACAGGCGCGAGGACGATCGGCGGCCGGTGAAGAGCCCGAACACCGACTCGACGCCAGAGAGCAGTTCCTCCTGCTTACGGGCATCATGTTCGATCTTGTCCTCGCGGAGTTCCTGCTTCTCCCGATCCAGCTTGTCCTCGATGCGCTGCAGCTCACGCTCATACTTGTCCTTCAGCTTTTCGGCCTCAGTCTCAGAGGCATCCTCCGCCGCTTTGCGACAGCGCCGCTGGAACTCCTTCTGGCTCTCCCCAGGTTCCGAGTACAGGTCGACGTGGGGATTGTGCCAGAGCGTGATGGAGGAGTTATAGTACAAATAGTCCTCAAACTCGTTGCGCAGGGCCGTGTAGCGCTTGGCCTCGCCCATCTCCGCCGGGAGCTCGGCAAAGTGGGCGCCCCGCTCAGGCTGCGAGGCGAGATCCTGGGTATCCAGCTCGACCTTGGCCGAGGACCACTGCAAGATCTGGCTGCCGCCCTCCAGGGGCAGCAAATAGGTCACCTCTTCGGCGTGCGTCTGCCGGCTCTTGGTATGGACGAAACGCAGCCGGGCCGAACCGAGCAGGCCTGGCTTGTAGATCAGCAGGCCTTCACCGCCCGCGCCACGCCCTCCAGCCTCGACGCGACCTCCGGTCAGATCAGAGAGGGCGGCACTCAGCGAGATCCGGACCGGCAGGAAGGCCTGCTTGACCGACGAGGGCAGTTGCGGTGGCACCTGACTGAGGCCCGCCGTGAGGGATGCCTCCGGCTGGTGCGCTGGGGGATGTTTCCCCGCAAGGGCCGTCGTCTCAGCCGCCGGCGGGGCCTCGGGCTCGGGGTGCGGGGGTGCAGGTACCTGCTCGGCAACCAGTTCTTGCACTTGACGTCGGGTCAGCGGCCCACGCAGATAGCTCATGGCCCAGCGGGTGTGAAAGACGACCGGGTGATCTTCGTGGACGTTGTGCAGCAAGAACACGCGCGAACCAAGGGCCGAGATCATGCGATCGAACTCTGCCCGGGTGGTGCCGCCTGTGGTCACCTGGACGCCCTCCAGGCCATCCAGCAGTCGCTGCTTGTCTCGGTCGGCTTGCATGCGGCCGATGAACCAGGTCCCGGCATTGGACAGCGCCTTATAATCGAGGTCCACCGGGTTCTGGGTGGCCAGGATCAGACCCAGGCCAAAGGCTCTCGCCTGCTTGAGCAGGGTCAGCAACGGCTTCTTCGTAGGCGGGTTGGCGGGGTGCGGTGGCAGATAGCCGAACATCTCGTCCATGTAGAGCAGGGCGCGGAGGCTGGTGGTCCCACTCTGGGCCCGCATCCAGCTCACCACCTGCTCAAGGAGCAAGGTGACAAAGAACTCCCGCTCGGCCTCGGAGAGGTGGGCGATGTACAGCACACTCACCTGCGGCTTGCCCGAAGGGCTGCGCAACAGGCCCGAGATCTCCAGGGGGTCCCCCTCAAGCCAATGGACAAAGGTCGGCGAAGCCACGAGCCCGTTGAGGAGCATGGCCAACTCCAAGCGGTCCTTTTCCGGGAAGAAGGTATCGAGCGGAAAGACGCCCAGTTGGCTGAATGGCGGCTTCTGGATGCGCATGATCAATTGAGCCAGGTCCAGGTCCTCGCCGGCTCGCCAGGCCCCGTTAAAGATATTGGAGAGAAGGATGTGCTCCCGGCTGCGCACGGGATCGGCCTGGATGCCGATCAGGGCCAATAGGGCCGAGACGACCGTCTCGATCTTGTCGCGGATCAATTCGTCATCCATCTCCAGATCGAGATCGGGGGCCTTGAAGGTCTGCAGGATGCTGAGCTCCCGGCCGGCACTGCTGCCTGGTGTATAGATGACAAAATCGGCCGACTCCTTCAGGCGACGGATCCGCTCCGCGCCCTGCCCGGTCGCCTGCAGGCCCTCCCGCCATTGGGTCGCGATCTGGGAGGCATAGGCTTCCAGGTCCATGTCCTTGCGCCGCGCATCGTCTGGGTTGACCCAGGGTCGAAAGTCCTCGGGCCGCAGCTCTGGGAAGGTGAGGAGCAGGTTGGTCATGTCCCCCTTGGGATCGATGACCAGGGATGGCACGCCATCCAGCGCCGCCTCCTCCAACAAGATCACGCCCAAGCCGGTCTTGCCGCTGCCGGTCATGCCCAGGCAGACGGCGTGCGTTGTCAGATCTCGTGCATCGTAGTGTGTCGTTTCGTCAAGCAGCTTGCCCCCAGCCAGATCATACCTCTGGCCCAGGTAGAAACTTGCGAGCCGTTCTTCCACTGCATCCATGGAAGCTTGATCCCCCTATTTTAGATGGTTTCGCAAACGAACGGACGGTGGCCCAAACCAACGCATCGGGCTGGCCCTGCCTGAATTTTACCAAAGACTTGACGAGAAGGCAAAGCAAAAGGGGTGACACCGGGCGGCATCACCCCTATCCGTCGGTTCAGGACAACACTACTACCGATCGCAGGGCCCCCCCTACCCTAAACGACCACGCCATCCTGGCCGATCAGACCAAAGTTGGGCGAAATCTCCTTGGTCGATTTCGCGGATATTGCTGTTAATGATGAGCCTCGTCGCGGCCGCCAAAGTCAGCCTCATAGCGACGGGCCTCGTTGCGCACAAGGTATCCCACCAGCAAGCCAAAGATAAATCCAATGATCAGGGCAATTGCGACTTCCGTCATGGGCTTACCTCCAGGTGGGGTTGAACCCTGTATAGGCATAATACCCCATTTTGGGCCATTTGTCAAGGCTTTTTTCACAAACTGGAGGAATTTCGTGCCAAATTCGTGCCAAAGCCAAGTCTATCCGGTCCTGGCCTTCAGACGCTCGATCAACTCGGCTTCGGAATAGGGCTGCTGCTCGCCACTCTCCATGTTCTTCAGGACCACCTGGCCGGCCTTGACCTCGTCCGGGCCGAGAATGATGACATAGGGGATCTCTTTGCGGTCTGCATAGCGCAATTGCTTGCCCAGGCGGATCGGTTCCAGGAACTGCTCGGCGTTGACACCGGCCCGCCGCAGGCGGCCGGCCAAGGCCACCGTCTGCTCATTGAGCCCCTCATCGAACAGGGTGACCAGGACTGTGCTTGGGGTCAGAGGTAGCTCGGGGCGTTTGCCCTGGCGCTCCAGCAGCAGCTCGACGATGACGTCGCCCATCGCGAAACCCACGCCCGTGATCGGTTCACCGCCCACGTCGGCGACGAGGTTGTCGTACCGGCCCCCGCCCAAGATGGCCCGGAACCGTCCAGCGCGATCATAGGCCTCGAAGACAGGACCGGTATAGTAGTCCAGGCCGCGCACAATGCCGGCATCGTAGAGCAAATAGTCGGCCAGGCCAAAGGCCTCGGCCGTGGCAAAGACCTCGCGCAGTTCGTCCGATTCCTGCCAGAGGTCGGGATCGGCCAGCAGATCGGTGAGGGCGCCCAACTGCCCCTGGGTCAGCCCCATGTCCTGGGCCCAGTCCTGCCACTTGTCAGCAGGTAGGCGGTCGCGGCGATCGATGAGCCGGAAAACCTCGACCCGCATCTCCTCCCCGATGCCTATCTCGGCCAGTTTGCGCTCCATCAACCGCCGGTTGTTGATGCGGATGGCGACCTCGTCGGCACGCAACCCCAGGCTGCGAAAGAACTCGGCGGCGATGGACACAATCTCCCCATCGGCGCCGGAAGAGTCGGAGCCCAGGAGATCGATGTTCCACTGAAAGAACTCCCGGCTGCGCCCGCGCTGGGGGCGCTCGTAGCGCCAAAAGGGCCCGAAGGAGAACCAGCGCACCGGCAGGACAAGCGTTGCCTGCTGCTGGGCCACCATCCGTGCCAGGGAGGGGGTGAGCTCCGGGCGCAGGGCCAACTCGTCGCCGCCGCGATCGGTGAGAACAAACGATTGCTCCTTGACCAGTTCCTCGCCACTCTTGGCCGCATAGAGCTCCAGGCGTTCCAGGAGCGGGGCCTCGTACTCCTGGTAGCCATAGCGTTCCGAGATGTCACGGATCTTTTGGTACAGCCAGTTGCGAAAGGCCATGGTCTCCGGATAAAAGTCGCGCGTGCCCTTGACGGATTGTATGGTTGTCTGGGTCGCCATTGCGATACTCCTCGGTCAGATTGTCACAGGTTCCCTTATGCCGGGACCGGAATCTTGAATTCATCAGGCAAAAAGAAAAGCGTGGTCCAGGCTGCACCACGCTTGGGGCTCCCAGGGCGGAGCTTGCGGCTCCCCCCGCTTCAGGGCGCCCCACGGGCGTGAGGATGATGCATATGCCACTGCTGTCCAGCGCGAATCGTTGCCGGTGCCTGCATGGCCCTACCCCTGCTTTGCTTTGCTTCGAACCATTCGCACCCATTATACCAAAACCCCTACCTTTTGCAAATCGGCGATCTCCGGGTCCGGGACGCCCACTGGAGGCTGGCTCGCTTCTGCCGACATCTTGGCCTGTTCGCGGAACCTATCCACGCCAGTCAACGTCTCATCTTTGGGGGCGGCGCTGCAGCAGCACCGATCTAGTGTTCGTAGTAGCGGCTTTAGCCGCCTGGCGGTCGCCAAAGAGCCCTGAGCCAGATCGGTGCTCCTGTGTGGAGCGGTTCGATAGTGGACAGCCGCTTTAATCAATGCTATACTCGATTCCCAGGACCTTGAACAGCCTGGCGTTTGCCACGTGATAGGAGGGCCAGACAGGTGATGCCACCCCGCTTCTCTCCAGTGCCCCCTGTTGTCGACCTAATCTCCGCAGCGTGGGCCAGGCGATGGACGGGCGTGGGGCAGATGCTGGTCAGGAATCATCCGGCGAGAGGCGGATGGGCTTAGAATGGGAAGGAAAGAATCCGTAGGTACGGAGTGTTCCATGAGATCCCATGTGGGCCATCGTCGCTTGTGGCTGGCCTCGGGCCTGCTCCTCAGCCTGATCTTGGCCGGCTTGGCCGCAGCCTATTGGCTGCTGGCCGATCTGCCACGCCTCAGCGGTCCCTCGGCCTCCCGCGCTGCAACCCTGTATGGCTACGCCGCCGCGCCCAGCTCCAAGATCTATGACCGCTACGGGCAGCTGCTCTACGAAATGCCGCCACCCGACACCGGACGCCACTCCCCTGTCCCGTTGGACGAGGTACCCCTGGCCCTACGCCAGGCGCTCATCGCGACTGAGGACGCCACCTTCTACCAGAATCCGGGTGTAGACGGCTGGGCGATCCTGCGTGCGGTCTGGATCAACCTGCGGGGCGGCGAGATCCTTTCGGGGGGCAGCACCATCACCCAGCAGTTGGCCCGCAACCTGCTCCTGAGTCCCGAAGAACGGTACGAGCAGACCCTGACCCGCAAGCTGCGCGAAGCGGTCCTGGCCTGGCAGATCGACCACCACTACACCAAGGACGAGATCCTCGAGCTGTACTTCAACGAAATCTACTTTGGCAATATGGCCTATGGCATCGAGGCCGCCGCCCAGGCCTACTTCGGCAAGCCGGTGCGCGACCTGGACCTGGCCGAGTCGGCCATGCTGGCCGGGCTGCCGCAGGCACCCGCCTACTACAATCCGCTGGAGAACCTGAAAGCAGCCAAGGAGCGCCAGGCCGTGGTCCTGGATCTAATGGTCAAGCAGGGCTATATCGACGAGGAACAGGCCCGCATGGCCAAGGTGGAAAAGCTCTACTTTGCCTCGGCCCCCTTTGACATCCACGCCCCCCACTTTGTGATGTATGTGCGCGGTCTGTTGGAGCAGGAGCTCGGCCTGCAGCGCCTGGAACAGGGCGGTCTCAAGATCTATACGACGCTGGATCTGGACCTGAATGAAACTGCCCGCGACATCATGCGTTACCGGCTATCCCGGCTGGCAGAGTGCAGCGGGCAGAAGACCAACTGCCCGCCCGGCGGCCACAACGTGCGGAACGCGGCCCTCGTGGCCCTGGATCCGCAGACAGGCGAGATCCTGGCCATGGTCGGCAGCCCCGACTACTTCTCAGCCCGCATCGACGGGGCGGTCAACGGCACCACGTCGCTGCGGCAGCCGGGATCCTCGATCAAGCCCATCACCTATGCAGCGGCCTTTGCCGGGGGAGAGCTCTCTCCCGCGACGATGATGCTCGACGTCCGCACCTCCTTTCTGACCGAGGAGGGCACGGCCTACGTCCCCATCAACTATGACCTCCAGTTCCGTGGTCCCGTCCGCCTCCGCGAGGCGCTGGCTTCCTCGTACAACCTCATCGCCGTGAAGGTGCTGGACAGCGTGGGCCTCGAGGCCATGACCGACCTGGCCCGGCGGCTGGGCATCCGCACCTTCGACGACATCGAGAGACTGGGGCTGGCGGTCACCCTGGGCGGGGGCGAAGTCCGGCTGTTGGACGAGACAGCGGCCTATGCCGCCTTTGCCAATGGCGGCTACGCGGTCCAGCCGGTCGCCATACGCCGGGTCGAGGATGAGGAGGGCCAAGTGCTCTGGCCGTCTGAGGTGGGCCTGGGGCCGCGGGTATTGGATGAGCGGGTGGCCTACCTTATCACTGATGTCCTCAGCGATGACGAGGCCCGCACCCCCTCCTTTGGTGTGGGCAGTGCGCTGGAACTGAGCCGCCCAGCTGCGGTCAAGACCGGCACGACCACCGACTATCGCGACAATTGGACAGTGGGCTACACACCGGAGCTGGTGGTCGGGGTGTGGGTCGGCAATGCCGACAACGAGCCGATGCTCGATATCTCAGGCATCAGCGGGGCTGCACCCATCTGGCACGATTTCACGGAACTGGCCCTGAAAGGACAACCGGTCCAGCAGTTCCAGCGGCCCGCTGGTCTGGTGGAGATCGAGGTCTGTGCTCTGTCCGGGCTCCTACCGGGGCCAGACTGCCCACACCGGGTCACGGAACTGTTTGTGGAGGGAACGGAGCCCACAGAGGTGTGCACCATGCACCAGCGGGTCGCCATCGACCGGGCGACTGGCCTGCGAGCCACCGCCGAGACGCCCCGCGAGCGCATTATCGAACGGGTATACACCGTCCTGCCACCCGAAGCCCAGGATTGGGCGCGAGAGCAGGGCATCCTCGAGCTGCCGCCGCCGGACCATGCCGGGCTGTCGGCGTCTGAGACAGCCATGCTGCCTGCCGAGGCCGGATCCGCAGCCATGGCACGTGAGCTGGGCGGCCCGGAGCTAACAATGAGCAGCCCTGACGCCGGCAGCATCTACCAGTTGGATGGGAGCCTGCCCCGCGATGCCCAGCGGATCGAAGTTGTGGCCTATCCCGCTGCTGACACGGTACTACAACAAGTGACGCTTTTCGTAGATGGCCAGCCGCTGGCCGAGTTCGGTACGACCCCGTACAAGGCGCTCTGGCAACTGCAGCCAGGCGTCCATCTCTTCTGGGCCGTTGGCTCAGGCCGCGATGGAACGCAGATCGCCAGCGACAAGATTCAGATCGAGGTGCGCGACCAGCGCTGAGAGATATTCTCGACATTGAGGAAGGATACTCCCATGATCAGGCGAATGATGCTGTTCATGAACACCGATCTCTACTTGTTGTTCATCGTGGTTCTCCTGCTGGCGGCCTGCGGCTCGCCCACCCCAGAGGCCACCCCCACCCCTGGTGAACCGACCGCAACGCTGCCGCCGACAGAGACCCCCCTGCCGACGGCCACGCCGATGCCACTGCCCGCGCCGCAGCTTCTCTTCCGCAGCCCGGCGCCTGGCGAGGAGCAACCGCTGGAAGCACCGATTGAGCTGACCTTTGACCAGCCCATGGACCAGGACAGCGTGGAGGCCGCCCTGACCATCTCCCCTAC
>Ga0316577_10000095_pt1 | contig 24134 bp, 23 predicted proteins | sample S5NA_FD_203073 | JGI IMG/M metagenome (GOLD analysis project Ga0316577, IMG submission 203073) | Rhizosphere microbial communities from salt marsh grasses in Alabama, United States - S5-7_050615r2r1 | ecosystem: Host-associated > Plants > Roots > Rhizosphere | place: USA: Alabama | collected... | reverse complement strand
TATAACGTCTACTGGCCTCTGTACTTTCTGATGGTGGTCTTTTTCACGTTCTTCTACACGAACGTGATCTTTGAGCAGCAGAACATGGCCGAGAACTTGCGGAAGCAAGGGGCCTCGATTCCCGGGATCCGTCCAGGCAAGCGAACCGAGACCTATCTGACTCAGAAGGTGCGGCGCATCACCTTGGTGGGTGCCCTCTTCCTGGGGGTGGTGGCTGTCCTGCCCTGGCTGGTAGACCTGCTCGTCGGCCTGTTCCCGGGGGTGAGCACAGGCATCACTGGCAGCAGCGTCATGCTGATCTCGTCGACCGGCCTACTCATCGTGGTCGGCGTCGTGCTGGACACCATGCGCCAGTTGGAGGCTCAGCTACAGATGCGCCACTATGACAAGTTCCTGCGCAGGGGCATCCTGGGCTAAGGAGACGCGGTTATGCCGACGGATGAGCGATTGTTTGTGGTACTGCTCGGGGCACCTGGGGCAGGCAAAGGCACCCAGGCCGAGCGTCTTTCCGAGAATCTGGGGATCCCCCAGGTCTCGACCGGCGATCTCTTTCGCGAGAACCTGAAGAAGGAGACCGAACTGGGACTGCTGGCCAAACAATATATGGAGAGCGGGGAATTGGTTCCCGATGAGGTGACCGTGGGTATGGTCCGTGAGCGCCTCTCTCGACCCGACGCCGCCCAGGGCGCCATTTTGGATGGCTTTCCCCGCACCATCGCCCAGGCTGAGGCGCTGGAAGAGCTGTTGCACGATATGGGTGCTGAGCTGGACACGGTGCCGTACATCAAGGTGCCCGAGGACGTGCTGCTGGCGAGGTTAGCTGGCCGCTGGACATGCCGCAAGTGTGGGGCGATGTATCATGAGCTGTTCAGCCCGCCGCAAGAGCCAGGTGTGTGCGACAGGTGCGGCGGTGAGCTGTACCAGCGGCCGGATGATACACCCGAGACCCAGAAACATCGCATTGTCGTTTATTTCGAACAGACAGCACCCCTGATCGACTACTACCGGGACAAGGGGTTGCTCGTCGAGGTAGACGGCCGGCCTGGTATCGAAGAGATCCAGAGCGATCTCCTGGACATTATCAAAGAATCATGATCACCCTGAAGTCAGCACACGAGCTGGCCCTGATGCGCGAAGCAGGGCGCATCGTCGCCGAGGTTCTGGCCGAGGTCCGGGAGGCTGTGGTGCCCGGCATCAGGACTGCCGATCTGGAGGCTGTGGCCGAGCGCATCATCATCGACAAGCACGGGGCCATCCCGTCCTTCAAGGGCTATCACGGCTTCCCAGGCATGGTCTGCGCTTCCGTGAACGAGGAGATTGTGCATGGCATTCCGGGGGCCAGGGTCCTGGAAGAGGGCCAGATCGTGAGCGTTGACGTCGGGGTCATTTACAAGGGCTACCATGGGGACGCAGCCATCACGGTTGGCGTCGGCCAGGTTGACCCTGAGAGTGAGCGACTCATGGACGTAACCGCCGAGTCGCTTCGAGTCGGGATCGAGGCCGCCCAGCCCGGAAGGCTGACCTGGGACATTTCCAAAGCGATCCAGCGTTACGTGGAAGGGCAGGGATACTCGGTTGTGCGCGAGTACACCGGCCATGGCATCGGCAGCCAAATGCACGAGGATCCGCAGATCCCGAACTATTATGCACCGCGCATCGGTGCGCGCGTGCGACTGCGACCGGGGATGACATTCGCCCTGGAGCCGATGGTCAACATCGGCGATTGGCAGACGCGGGTCCTCGACGACAAATGGACGGTTGTGACGGCCGACGGCAGCCGTTCGGCCCATTTCGAGCACACGGTAGCCGTCACCAAGAACGGCCCTCAGATCATGACGAGGTTGTAGGGGCCTGGGAGGTAAGAATCGTGAAGGTCAAACCATCTGTCAAGCGACGTTGTGAGAAGTGCAAGATTATCAAGCGGCGTGGCGTAGTGCGGGTCATCTGCGAGAACCCAAAACACAAGCAGCGCCAGGGATAGCCCGGATGAGAGGGTCCCATGCACGGTGCCTCCGATCGAGGCTGGACATCGTGCTTTGTGAACTAAATGGAGGGAACGAATGGCACGTATAGCAGGTGTCGACTTGCCCCGAGACAAACGAGTTGAGGTATCGCTGACCTATATCTACGGTATCGGTCGAACGAGGAGCCAGGAGCTTCTCCAACAAGCGAACATCAACCCCGATACGCGCGTCCGGGACCTGGCCGAAGCTGAGGTGGCCAGGCTGAGGGAGCTCATCGACCGCAACTATCGTGTGGAGGGGGACCTCCGCCGCGAGGTGGCGATGAACATCAAACGCTTGCAGGAGATCGGCTGCTACCGGGGCATCCGCCACCGCAAGGGCCTGCCAGTGCGTGGACAGCGAACGCGGACCAATGCCCGCCAGAAGCGCGGTTCGCGCAAGACTGTTGCTGGCAAGCGCCGGTCGCGAGCCAAGAAGTAGGCTAGGAGGCAACATGGCACGAAGAGCGCGAGGACCAAGGCGTGGTCCACGCAGGGAAAAGAGAAACATCCCGCGGGGACAGGCCCATATCCAGGCTACATTCAACAATACCATCATTACGCTGACCGATCCTTCGGGCAACACAGTTGCTTGGGCCAGCGCAGGCACAGCGGGCTTCAAGGGCTCGCGCAAGAGCACGCCCTATGCGGCTCAGATTGCCGCGCAACAGGCGGCCCGAGCTGCCCAGGACAACGGGATGCGTGAGCTTGACATCTTTGTCAAGGGGCCTGGACCAGGTCGCGAGGCGGCGATCCGTTCGCTGCAGGCCGCGGGCTTGGTGGTGCGGTCGATCACAGACGTGACACCCATCCCACATAATGGGTGCCGCCCACCGAAGAGAAGAAGGGTATAGTGTGGGGCCGGCGCCGATCGCAGCGCGCCCCACTTTAGGAGGATTTGATGGCAAGACATACTGACGCGGTGTGCAAGTTGTGTCGCCGCGAGGGAGAAAAGCTCTTTCTGAAGGGCGAACGCTGCCTGTCACCCAAGTGCGCCATTGAGCGCCGGCCCTATCCGCCTGGAGAGCACGGCCGGCAGGCGCAGTTCCGAAGGAAGGTATCGGACTATGGGCTCCAGCTGCGGGCCAAGCAAAAAGCCCGCCGCATCTATGGCGTGATGGAGCGCCAGTTCCGGCGATACTTCCGTGAGGCGGAGCGCCAGCGGGGCATGACCGGTACGAACCTCTTGATCCTGTTGGAGAGCCGGCTGGACAACGTGGTGTACCGACTGGGCTTTGCTTCGTCCCGTGCACAAGGGCGCCAGTGGGTGCGGCATGGTCATATCGAGGTGAATGGTCGCAAGGTGAACATTCCCTCGTACCTGGTTGAGGCCGGGGATGTCATCGCAGTGCGTCCCACCAGCCGCCAGAAACCGGCCTTTAGAGAGATGGCACAGGAGCTGGAGCACCGTCCCCTGGCGGACTGGCTCAGCCGCGATGAAATGGCCTTGACAGGACGGGTTCTGGGCGTTCCAGAGCGCAAGGACCTGGACGTCACCATAGACGAGCAACTGATCGTGGAGTACTACAGCCGCTGAGGCCATAGTCAGTACTGGTCGGGACGGCTGCTGCCCATCTTGGGCAGCCGTCTCGCAGTTCCGTGGTTTCGCGAGTAAGGGGGGTGTCGCTTGATGAATCTAGTGTTGCCCAAAATAGAATCTGATGCTCAAGCGAGAAACTATGGCCGGTTCATAATCGGTCCGATGGAGAGCGGCTATGGGGTCACTGTAGGCAATGCCCTACGACGGATCCTGCTTTCATCGTTGGAGGGTGCTGCCATCACCTCGATCCAGGTGAGAGGCGTCCATCATGAGTTCTCGACAATCCCGCATGTACGGGAAGATATGACCTCTCTGCTTCTGAATCTGAAGCAGGTCCGCCTCAAGTTCGTCGACGAGGCGGAGGAGCAGGTTCGCCTGCGCCTGGAGGTCAAAGGTGAGGGGATCGTGACGGCCGGGGACATTGTCTGTCCGCCGACGGTCGAGATCGTCAACCCCTCGCACTATCTCCTGACGACAGATTCACCGGATGCCGATCTGGAGATGGAAATGACAGTCTCCCGCGGCAGGGGCTATTCCCCAGCCGAGGAGCGAGGCAAGTTGCCGGTGGCCGAGATTCCGACCGACGCGATCTTTAGCCCGACAAGGAAGGTTGGTTACAAGATCGAGCGAGCGCGGATTGGACAGGTCAGCAATTTTGACCGCCTGATTATGGAGATCTGGACCGACGGCACCATGTCGCCAGCCGAGGCGCTGAGCACTGGCGCCCAGCTTCTGGCCAAGCACATGGCCGTGATTGCCGAGTTTGGCGACATCACAGTCGAGGTCGAGCCGGAGGTCGAAGAGAGCCGCATTCCGGAACGGATCGCCGAGGCCAATATCGAAGACCTGGACCTGTCGGTGCGCGCCTTCAACTGTCTGAAGCGGGCCGGCATCTCCAAGGTGGGCGAGATTATCGAAAAGCTCGATAGGGATGAAGACGAGCTGTTGGCGATCCGGAACTTTGGGCAGAAATCGTTGGAAGAACTTAAGGAGAACCTGGAAGCCAAAGGCTTCTGGCCCCTGCCGGCTGATCAGGCCGGGTAGGATCTGCCCGGTCCGGTTGCGCGGATGCAGAGCGGCGGACGCGGCAGATGGTGGGCCGGTGGGTTCTATGGATAGAGGTCTTGCCACTGCATTTGATGGGCGAGCGAGGTCTGTGAGCAGTTGGGTGCAGTTGACAGGGTTGCGCAACAAGTGCGGTTTCTTGTGTGGAGGCAGTGACGGAAGATGAGACATCGTAAGGCGGGTCGCCACCTAGGTCGGTCGAGCGGCCATCGACAAGCTCTATATCGAAACCTGATGACAGAGTTGTTTCGTCATGAGCGGATTCAAACAACAGAGGCCAAGGCCCGGGCTGTACGCCCGTTGGCGGAGCGACTGGTGACCAAAGCCCGCACGGCTCGCGCCGAGCGAGTAGTGGAGTTGGCCCAGCAGCGTGACGTGAAAAAGCTATCGGCCTGGTTCAACGCCAAGCGTGCCGATCAGCTCATCGCCTTGGCTGATGATGGTGACGAGGAAGCATTGACGCGGCTGGCGGAGCAGATGGCTCTGCATGCCAGGCGCCAAGTGCTCTCCCGGCTGAGCGACAGGGACATTGCCCTGAAGCTCGTTGAGGAAATCGCACCTCGGTTCGAGGATCGTCCAGGCGGCTATACCCGCATGTTCAAGCTGGGCATGCGCCAGGGAGATGCCGCCAAGATGGCCCTTCTCGAGCTGGTGGAATAGGCACCGCCAGCCTGGACAGGGCCGTGGGTTCAGGGACCAATCCAGGCCGGGACGGGGCACTGGCACTGAAGGCCACGATCGAGTACGATGGCACCGATTTTTTCGGGTTCCAGGTGCAGGCGAGTGAGCGGACGGTCCAGGGGGAGGTTGAGCGAGCCCTGGAGGCGCTCACCGCTGGGCCTGTGCGCGTCATCGGCGCCGGGCGTACAGACCGGGGGGTCCATGCCCAGGGACAGGTCATCGGCTTCCGAGCCAGGTGGTCGCATAGCGTGGTCGATCTGCAACGGGCGCTCAATGCGGTCCTACCTGGAGATGTGGCCGTCCTGGCGCTGGATGTGGCACCGGAGGATTTCCATCCCCGGTACAGCGCACTCAGCCGGAGATACCGGTACACGATCTTGAACCGGCCCTGGCGCTCGGCCCTGATCAGAAGAACCTGCTGGCATGTGGAGCGCGAGCTTGATGTGGAGCGCATGAACCAGGCCAGTCAGGCTCTCATCGGTAGCCAGGACTTTGGCACGTTCGGCCGGCCTCCCGGCGGGAGGGACAAGACGTCCGTTCGAGAGGTCTTGGATGCGCGTTGGAAAGAACAGGGCGCGCTGTTGACCTTTGAGATCGAAGCGAATGCCTTTTTATACCGGATGGTGCGGAGCATCGTGGGCACGCTGACACAGGTAGGCTGGGGCCAGATATCGGTGGATGATTTTCGGGCTATGCTTGAGGCCCGCGATCACAGCCTGATTCGGCGGGTTGCGCCAGCCCAGGGCCTGTGCCTGATGCAGGTAAACTATGCTGCGCGTGAAGGAGTTTTGCAGTGAGGACTTTTACGGCAAAGAAAGAAGAGATTGAACGGGGTTGGTACGTAGTCGATGCAGAGGGACAGACCCTCGGGCGGTTGGCTTCCAAGATTGCGCCTATACTGAAGGGCAAGCACAAGCCGATCTATACACCGCATCTGGATTGCGGCGATTTTGTCGTCGTGATCAACGCCGACAAGGTTCGGGTAACGGGCCGCAAGATGGACCAGAAATTCTACTACCGCCATTCCGGTTATCCTGGTGGCATCAAGAGCATCAGCCTCCGGGATCAGCTGGCCCAACATCCCGAGCGCGTCGTGCAGGCCGCGGTGCGGGGGATGCTGCCCAAGAATAAGCTGGGGCGCAAGATGATCAAGAAGCTCAAGGTCTATGCCGGCGATTCCCATCCGCACTCGGCGCAGCAGCCCAAGTCGTTGGAACTATAGGGAGAGGATCTATGTCTGAAGAGGTACGCTATTACGAAGCCGTAGGGCGGCGCAAGAGGTCCGTGGCCCGCGTACGACTCTATCCCGGCGAGGGCGAGATCGTCATCAATGGCAAGTCGTTACAGGACTATTTCGGCCGGCCTCAGGACTGGATGAGTGTGACAGGCCCGTTCAAAGTCACCAACAACGAGGGCCGGTTCAACCTGTCTGTCCTGGTCAACGGTGGCGGCATCACGGGCCAGTCCGAAGCCATCCGACATGGTGTGGCTCGAGCGCTCTTGGAAGCCGACCCGGCATCCAAGGCCGTCTTGCGCCGGGCTGGTTTTCTGACGCGCGACCCGAGGGAGAAGGAACGCAAGAAACCTGGGCTCAAGCGCGCCCGGAAGGCACCGCAGTACACCAAGCGCTAGCCAGCTCTTATTAGGGGGCAGGGCCTGCGGACGTTCTGCTGCCCGCCCCCGAGATCGGCGCGTCGGCTGGGGTAGTCCGTCTATGGATCCCAGCGATGCTGCCTGTATACGTGTAAAGGGGATGAAGCCGAGTGGCTCATCCCCTTTTCTATAATTAAAAAGATCGAACAGATTGAATCTCATATATTGCCAAGACAGTCAAAAGGTGGTATAATAGGATCAATAGAAATAGGAGAGGGTGGAAAGTATCAAGCCGCTGCCCAGCTGGTGGTCAGGGGGCGAGTTGGTCTTTCGGTGACTGGATCTGTTGTGATCTCTGGGTCTGGCAAGAGCAGGATGCTCCATTGTTAGGGCGCTGCGAGCGTTAGGGCATGTCAGTTCTGTTAGAAGCTAGCAAGCTTTTGAGCACTCCCCAGGGTAGTTTGGTGTACCACCTGCTGCTTCTGTGGGCGGTGGTAGCCGGCCTCGGCATGGCCTGGGGGGAATGGCGTCGCGCGCGGCATGAGCACGCGCAGCGGCTCTTTGTCGCGATGGCCGGAGTGGTGCTCTTGCGCGCCCTGTACGCCATCGCTGGCCTACTGGCGGCCATGGGCTGGGGTGACGAGATCATCCTTCTTCCGCCGTTGGAGCGCTTCGCCGACATGGCCAGCATTGGCCTGCTGGCTTGGGCCTTTATGCCCGCTGCCCGCAGCACCGTTCGCCTCTGGAATCTGATCTTTGCTGCAATCCTCGCCCTGGCCCTGGGCACCCTCATCGCGACCACGCTTCTGTGGGGGCAGGCCTACGCTGTCGATCCTTCGCTCAACTTTGACAGCCAGTGGCAGTCCAATGTATGGGTGCTGGAGCAGATTGGCATCCTCGTCCTGGCCATGGCGGCCATAGTCCGTAGACAGCGGCAGGGTTGGGGGACCTTTGTCGCGGCCTTTGCCATCATCCTGATAGGCACCCTCGTCCAGTTCTTCTATCCCGCGGCCTCGATGCACTTGCCGCTCTGGCAGCGGCTGGCGAATCTGGTCGCCTATCCCCTCATCACCGTTGCCCTGTACCAGGACATTGTTACCGAACTGCACGTCCAGAGTCGCGAGTTGCAGGACATCAGCCAGGCGTCGCTGGACCAGATCAAGAGCCTGCTACACCTTTTCGAAGCCAGCCAGCAGACCTCTCAGTCCCTCGACCTGTCTGAGGTGCTTGAGAATGCGGTGCGGGGCATTGCCCGGGTCTTGGACGCGGATCAGTGCGCCATCGCCTTTCCCGAGGAGGGGAATGCTGGCCGGATGCGGCTCGTCGCGATCTACAATCCGACCCGCCAAGGCCGGGGCGAGGCGGTTGCCTTCCCCCTCGAGTATCAGCTGACGGTTCAGCAGGCCATACGCCGCAGAAAGTATCTCATCGTCGACGACGCGGACAACGTCCAGTTGAAGGTGTTGTTCGCCCTGCTGGGCTCGGCCGAAACGGGCCCGCTGCTCGTCCAGCCCCTGGTGGACGAGCGAGATGTGGTGGGCGCCATTATCGTGGGCAATGCCCGCTCACGCCGACCGTTTACCGCCAATGAAGCGAAACTGTGCCAATCGTTGGCTGAACAGGTTGTGCGGGCTATCCACAATGCCCAGGAGCACCAGGAAGCTCAGGACAAGATCGAGGAGCTGAGAAAGGCCCACGCCGAACGGAACCGGGCGTTCCAGCAGGCGCGGACTCAGATCCAGGAACTATCGGAGCGCCTCGTCGAGGCCGAGGGCCTGACCGAGACCGCCGAGGACCGCGAAGAGGCGGCCCGGGAGGCGCGCAATGCCCTCGAGATCCAGCTGGCCAGCCGCCGGGCCGAATTGGATACCATGTCACAGCGCCTGGCCGTCCTGGAGACCGACCTGGCCCAAGCGCACGCGGACGCCGAAGCCCGTCTGCGCTGGCACGAACAGGAGATCACTCGCCAGGAGAACGAATGGCAGGAGCTGGTGCGGGCCGCGGAGTCCATCCAGCTGGTACTGCAGGGCCTCACGGCCGGGGTCCTCATCACCGATGCCGACGGCCGGATTGAGGAGGCCAATGTTGCAGCCGGGATCCTTCTGGACCTGAGCGCCGAGGAACTGCAGGGGCTGGTCCTCTCTGAGGTCAGCGACGACGAGCGCTGGCAGCAAGCGGTGCGCATCGCCAGTGGTGGCGAGGCGGTGCGCCTGACCCTGCGTATCGGCATCAATACGCTCATGTGCGACGTAGCGCCGTTGCCCGACTTTCGGGTGCCACGCGAGGCAGGCCAGCGGGTCGTAGCCATCATCCAGGACATCTCGGCCGAAGCTGAAGAACAGCGAACCCGGCTGGAGGGCATTGCCATATTGGCCGAGGAACTCCGCACGCCCATCACGACGATCAACAGCTATGCAGATCTGCTGCTCAGCGAGGCGGTCGGCATTCTCGGCGAGTTGCAGCGCAAGTTCCTCCTGCGCATGAAGGCGGGCGGCGAGCGCATGGCCCAGATGGTCAACGACCTGACCCGCGAGGCTGGGGGCGAGGAGCAGTGGTCCAGGCCCCAGCGGCAGCGGGTGGATGTTGTCAAGCTGATCGAGACGGCCATTGCCAGCTCCCATACCCAGCTGGAGGACAAGGCCCTGACCCTCGATCTGGAGATGCCGGAGGATCTGCCCACCGTCAGAGCGGACCCGGACTATCTGCGACGGGTGCTTTCCAACCTCCTGTCCAATGCCTACCTGGCCTCATCAGTGGGCGGTCACATCCGCGTCCAGACCCTCCAGTCGCAGACGATGCCGCCCGATCGGGAGCCTGCACTCAACGGCGACAAGTTCGTGATTGTTTCGGTACAGGACTCTGGGGGAGGGCTCTCAGACGAGGCGCTGGCCCGCATCTTTGACCGGGGCCGGCCCAGCCAGACGCCATCTGGATTGGGAGAGTCCGGTGCCGGCCTGGCGTTGGTGAAGAGGCTCGTCGAGGCCCACGGCGGACGGCTGTGGGTAGAAAGCGAACGTGGTGTGGGCACGACCTTTAGTTTTGTGCTACCGATAGATAGCTCCGAAGACCACGCCGATGAACGAGAGGAACTCAGCGTAGTATAGCATGAGCATGCGATACCGCAATTACCAGCAACACGAAGGTGGGCCCCGGCGCTTGCTGCGGGTCCTTGCGCCGCTGCTCGGCGGCGTCTTTGCCGCGCTCATGGTGACCCTGATCCTGACTGCGGCAGTGGTGCTGGGCATGCAGGAGCAGCAGCTCGTGGCCAGCAACGGGGCGACGGCCACCGCGACCCCAACCCCGACCATCAGGCCTAGTTCCAGGCCGACCCAGGTGGCGCCGGCCGCTTCGCCGACGCCTCTGCCCCCCTTGGCCACGGCTGAGCCAGCCTCGCCGACCACCCTGCTGGTGTCGAACACCCTGCAGCCATCGCCTACCTCTTCGCTGATGTCCTCTCAGTCAGCCAGCGCCACGCCGCGGAGCAAGCCGCAGACGGCGTGTGTGCCTCCTGCCAACTGGAAACGGTACACGGTCCGCCAGGGCGACACCTTGACCAGTGTCGCCTGGCGCTACTGGACCGACAAAGCCAGTATTGTGCGCGCCAACTGTCTGAAGAGCTGGAGCCTGCGCGCCGGCCAGCGGATCTACGTGCCCAACGTCACGCCGCGTCAGGTATGCGGCCGGCCGGGTGGCTGGGTTGCCTATGTGATCCAGAAGGGCGATACGCTCTCAAACATCGCCCGGCGCGTCAGTTCTACCGTGGCGGCGCTCCAGAAAGCCAACTGCCTGCAGGGTGACCTGATCTTTGCCGGGGCCACGCTGTGGGTGCCGCGCCTGCCTCCCAAGCTACCGGCACCGCCCACCTCCACGCCGCGGCCCAGCAGCACGCCCAAGTCGCCCACGCCCACGACGGAACCCGCGTCGCCCACGCTGCCAGCCACTGCAACGCCAGACGGTGGTGAGCCCACACGCGTGCTACCGGCGACCTCGGCGCCGGGTATGAACACGCCCATCGCCCCGACGGATACCCCGGTTCCGCCGACGAATACGCCCGTACCGGCAACGGATACCCCGGTACCACCGACCAAGACACCGGTTCCGCCCACCAAAACCCCGGTGCCTCCGACCCAGACCCCAATACCGCCGACGAACACGCCGGTGCCGCCGACGAATACGCCCGTGCCGCCGACCGACACGCCGGTGCCCCCTGAGGAAACCTCGGTCCCCTGAGTTGCGATTCTGCGCACCTGGCACTATAATGGAATAATAGATCTGAAAGGAACAGCCTGCATGAGACATCGAACGCTGGCCGCTACGGCCTCGATATTGATCCTGATCGGGCTCCTCCTGAGCGGGTTTGGGCCGGTCTTGGCCCGCCAGGCTGGGCAGCAGGGCGTTGAGCCGCCTCTCCAAGACGAGTTCAAGCCCGGAGAAGTGCTGGTCAAGTTCCGAGAGGACCTGGTCTCTGCTGCCATCGTCGAAGGCGTCCGCGTTCAGGTCGATGCACTGCCCGCCCGCACCCTGTACAGGAGCGAGGTCGAGTTATGGCAGGTGCCTGAGGGTCGGGAGCAGGTCATCGTCGATCAACTGAACGATAACCCTGCCGTAGAATATGCGGAGCTGAACTACCGGTACCACATCTTTGACATCCCCGATGATCCCCGCTACGACGACCAGTGGGCCCATGAGATCATGCGCTCGCCCGCGGCCTGGGACCTGACCACCGGCAGCGCCACCGTGACGATTGCCATCATCGACTCGGGCATCGACGAGACCCACCCCGATCTGCAGTCCAAGATCGTGCCCGGCTGGGATTTTGTTGAGAATGACGACGATCCGCACGATCTGAATGGCCATGGCACGCACTGCGCCGGCATCGCTGCTGCCGTGACCGACAACGGGACCGGCATCGCAGGGATGGATTGGCAGGCGCGCATCATGCCGGTGCGGACTATAGAGACCAACGGCTCGGGGTCAACCGACGTTCTGGCCGACGGCATTCGCTGGGCGTATCAACACGGTGCCGACGTGATCAGCCTCAGCCTGGGCGGGCCGGACTATTCCCAGACGCTGCAGGATGCGGTTAATGATGCCCACGGTGCCGGTAGCCTGATCGTGGCCGCCATGGGCAACTGGCGACTGTCGGCGCCTGATCCCTATCCACCGAATCCCACCATGTATCCGGCGGCCAACCAGAACGTGATGGCCGTGGCGGCCACCAACCGTAGCGACACCTATGCCTATTATTCCCAGTTCGGTAGCCACTGCGACATCGCTGCGCCGGGCGGGGCCATGGCCTACATCCCCGGCGATTCAAACGGCATTCTTGGCACTTTGCCCAGCTACAGTGGCTTCTACCTCCAGACGGAATATGGCTTCAAGACCGAATACGATTACCTGCAGGGCACGTCCATGGCCACCCCCTACGTCGCCGGCCTGGCCGCCCTGATCTTGTCCATGGATCCATCGCTGACGCCGGATCAGGTCCAAGACACGATTGAGAACACAGCCGTGGACCTGGGCTCCGCAGGCTGGGACCCCAACTACGGGTGGGGCCGCATCGATGCTTACGCTGCGGTTCAGACGCTCGTTCCACCGGCGCCAACGCTGAGTCCCATCGACAACGCGGATGGCGACGGCAGCTATCTCCTGGACTGGACGGACGTGCCGGCAGCGACGGCCTATAGGCTGGAGGAGGACGACAACCCTGGTTTCAGCTCGCCTACCATTCGCTACACCGGCAGCAACAGCCAGTACTCGATCACCAGCCAGGGTCCAGGCACGTGGTACTATCGGCTGCGGGCGCTGCGGGTCCTGGCCGCCGGACCATGGAGCAACATCCAGGCGACCACGGTCAAGCCCAACCCGCCGGTTCTGGCTCCCATTGTGAACCCCGGCCAGTTGGACGAGTATCAGATCAGCTGGTCGGCTGCAGCAACTGCCACCACTTACACCCTGGAAGAGGATGAAAATGCCTCCTTCACCTCGCCGCAGACGCGCTACGTGGGTGCCAGCCTGAACTACAACGTGACCGGACAACGCGGTGGCGATTGGTACTACCGCGTCTTTGCCTCGAACTCAGCGGGCAACAGTGGGTTGAGCAACGTCGAGTCGACCGCTGTTGCGCTATCGTCCCTTAGCGCGCCGGACTTGGCGACTATCGACAACACCGACCAGGATGGCAGCTATCTCGTAGATTGGGACTATACCGGTTCGGTGACGAGCACGACGACCTTTACCCTGGAGGAGAGCGTCAACCCCTATTTTGACGCCCCGACCACGGTCTACGAAGGAGGGGCCAGCCAGTTCGAGGTCACCGGCCAGCCGGTGGGTACCTGGTACTACCGGGTGCGAGCCGTCGAATCGCCAACGGTCAAGAGCCCCTGGAGCCAGAGCCAGCCAGCAATAGTCCCTTCTTGGGTCTACCTCCCAATTGTCGCCAAGAACCTGCTGGCGACGGGTTCCACAGGCCTTGCGAACGGCACATTCGAGGAGGGTGTGGTCGGCTGGAAGGAGTGGTCTTCAGAGGACTGGCCGCTCATCCTCAGTACGACGCTGCCCATCCCGGCTCACAGCGGCACCTGGGCCGTCTGGCTGGGAGGCGGGGTCAATGAGACTTCGTACATCGAGCAGCAGGTCACCATCCCAGCCAGCGCGCCCTATCTCCACTACTGGTACTGGATCGAGTCTACCGATAGCTGTGGCAATGACCTGGCTACCATCCGGCTGAACGGGCATGCCGTCAAGACCCAAGACCTGTGCGCCCCGGAGAGCGCCGGTGTATGGATCGAGGCTGCGGCTGACCTGCGTGGGTATGCGGGGCAGAGTGTGTCCTTGCAGGTCCATGCGGTGAATGATGGCGCGCGGGTCAGCAATTTCTTTGTGGACGATGTGTCGCTGCAGGCCAGTTCCGCAACCACCCAGGCCCTGGCGCCGTCTGCTGTCGTGACGGGTACCGTGCCCACGAAATTGGAGAGCGGCCTACAGCGGTAGCCGGCGATATCTCAGCTTGCCCCCCAGCTTCCCGCCCATTCAACGTCGAACCAGCAGGTTTCAAGCGATTTGACAGCAAATGGTTGTGGTGATATAGTCTGGCCAGGGGGAACCTGCTGGAACGGGCTGCGATTCGTCTGCGCGCCGCGGGCCCAATGCCTCAGCGCGCCCTTTCAGCTCGCGCCGGCACACACACCGTAGGAAGCAGGCGAGATCGGTCGTGAATCGACACAGACCCGGCACACGAACATGGCACGATAGGGACACCGGTCGCAGCAAGAGCGCCGCAATCGGCGCGGGCCGCGGCCTACTGCTGATCCTGCTGGCCGTCTCGATCAGTGGCTGCGGCGTGGCCATGTTCGAGCCCACACCCACCGTGGAGCCCTCCCCGACGCCGGACCTGCCCCCGGCCGACGAAGTGGCCTTTGCCTTTCTCCAGGCCTGGGAGCGGGTCGATTATGCGGCCATGTACAGCCTGCTTTCACCCACTGCCCTGGCACAGTACACCGAAGAGGAATTCACCGCAACCTACGAGGGGGTCGTCCAGGAGGCGACCATCCTGCGGGTCAGCCCTGCCATAGAGGCCGCGTACCAACCCGGCCCCGACGCGGAGGTGACCTTCCACGTCGATTTTCGCACGGCCCTCGTTGGCGACTTTCGTGTCGAAAACCGCATGCTCCTCACATACGAGGAGGGTACATGGGGTGTGGACTGGACACCGGCCCTCATTCTGCCCCAGCTCGGAGAAGACACCTTTGTGCGTTTGAGCACGCAGCTGCCTTCGCGGGGCAATATCTATGACCGCAACGGCCTGGGGCTTGCCGTGCAGGGTGAATCGGTGGAGGTCGGCGTCGTCCCCGGCCAGATCGAGAACGAGACGGCCGTGCTGGGCCTGCTCAGTGAACTCCTGGGCCGGTCGGCCGCATCTCTCCAGACGCGCTATGCGAGTGCCCTGGCCGATTGGTACGTTCCCCTCGGCGAGATCAGTGCCGAGACTGCCCAGGCCTACTACCAGGTATTGACCAGCACGCCAGGCATCGAACTGCGGTCGAGCTGGACCCGATCCTACCGCGACGAGGTAATCGCGCCCCATCTGGTGGGCGTCGTCGGGCGCATTCCCAGCGACGAGGTGGATCTGTGGCGGAGCCAGGGTTACACCGGCGACGAGATGGTGGGTTGGATGGGCCTCGAGCGATGGGGAGAGCCCTACCTTGCTGGGCAGCGGGGGGGGCGCCTGGAGATCCTGGCCACGGATGGACAAATCGTGGCCGTCCTGGCCGATAGACCGTCTAGGGAGAGCAGCAGCCTTTATACCACCTTCGATCGCGAGTTCCAACAGAAGGTTCAGGATATCCTCGGCCAACGCCTGGGGGCCATCGCCGTTCTGGAAGCCAACACGGGCCGCGTCCTGGCCCTGGCCACCTATCCCCGGTTCGATCCCAATCCCTTTGCCTCCGGCATCAGCACCAACCAATGGCAGGTTCTCCAGGCGGATGCCCGGCGGCCCCTGGTCAATCGGGCAACCCAGGGGACCTATCCTGCCGGCAGTGTATTCAAGATCGTGACCATGTCTGCCGGCATGGAAGACGGTGGTCTGACGGCCAACAGCTCTTTCCTCTGCCGCGGAACCTGGACCGGGCTGGGGCCGCAATGGCCAAAGACCTGCTGGGCCAGAAACGGGCACGGCAACATCCCGCTGTCCCGGGCCCTCACGGTATCCTGCGACATCACATTCTACCAGGTCGGGCTTATGCTTAACGGCGTCGGGCAGGATGTGCTGCCCAGCTATGCCCGGGCCTTTGGCTTTGGCGCGCCGACGGGCATCGAAGTCGAGGAGGATCCCGGTCTCGTGCCAGATCCCGCCTGGAAGATCCAGAACAAGGGTGAGGGCTGGGCACCGGGCGATTCTGTGAACCTGGCTATCGGCCAGGCTGAGCTGCAGGTCACGCCGCTGCAGGTCGCTGTGATGTTGGCAGCGGTGGGCAATGGCGGCACGCTGTATCGTCCTCAGCTGGTGGAGATGATCGCCTCGGATCCCAACAACCCGGATTGGCTCTTTGAGCCGGTCGCCGTGGCCCAGCTGCCGGTGAGCGACAAGACTTTGGCCGTCATCCAGGACAGCCTTCACCGCGTCACCTCGGCTTCTGAGGGCACAGCCTACACGGCCTTCAAGGGTCTCGATCTGGCGGTGGCGGGCAAGACGGGGACCGCCGAGAGTGGCAGGCCAGACCCACACTCCTGGTTCGCCGGCTACGCACCGGCGGACAACCCGGAGATTGCCATCGCTGCGATCGTCGAGAACTCGGGGGAGGGCTCTGTCTTTGCCGCGCCGCTGTTCCGCCAGGTTGTGGAGGCTTATTTCGGGATCGAGCCTACCCCGACGCCAAGCCCCAGCCCGACCCCCACACCATAGCCCATGGCTGGCCAGCGAGCTGCGTCCAAACCGCACCATATACCATCGCCCGGGGGAGTCTGTAGATGACCATGGCCCACGCGCCGGGAAAGGTTATCCTTTTCGGCGAACACGCGGTGGTATACAGCCAGCCTGCCATTGCCGTCCCCGTCCGTGAGGTACAGGCCCAGGTCCTCTTGGAGGCAGGGCTTCCGGACCAGGGCACACTCGTCGCTGTTCCTGACCTAGAGCGCCGCTTCCTCCTACGCGAAGCGGACCAAGACGATCCCCTGGCCCGCATCGTCCGGCTGGCATTGCGGGCAGTGCGTCAGAAAAGGGATCCAGATCTGACCCTGACCATCACCTCCTCCATCCCCATTGCCCGGGGCATGGGCAGCGGGGCGGCTGTCTCGACCGCCATTGTCCGCGCCCTGGCCAAACACTTTGACTTCTGGCTGCCATCACGGGCCGTCTCCGAGCTGGTCTACCAAACAGAGGTCCTCTATCATGGCACGCCTTCGGGAATCGACAACACCGTCGTCGCCTTTGAGAAACCAGTGTTTTTTGTCAAAGAGGAGGGCTGGGAGTTCTTTTGGGTGGACAAGCCCTTTCTGCTGGCCATCGCCGACTCGGGCATCGAGAGTTCGACCAAGGAGGTCGTCGGCGATCTGCGAAGGCGCTATGAGGCCGATGCTGACCGCTACCAGCCGCTTTTCTACCGTGCAGGGGAGATCGCCCGTATGGCCCGTTCCGCAATTGAGCGAGGGGATCAACCGGCCCTGGGCCGGCTAATGGATGAGAACCACGAGTTGCTGCGGGAGATGGGCGTCAGCTGTCCAGAACTGGACCGCATGGTGCTCGCTGCCCGCGAGGGGGGTGCGCTGGGGGCCAAGCTCTCTGGCGCGGGCTGGGGCGGGAATATGATCGCCCTGGTGACGGAAGAGACCAGGGGACGGGTCAACATCATGCTACGGCTGGCGGGTGCGACCCGCGTGATCTTTAGCCGGGTGCGCTAGCGCGACGAATGGATTTGGTTGTTCCCTGCCTAGAGGATGGCAGGCCTCACTCGCGGAAGAACTCGATGACTTCTTCCTCCGTCTCGCCCTCAATCACTTCTATGAAGGTGATCCGTGTCCAGGGAAAAATAAACGAAGTTGCCCCTTCGGTCAAGTAGTGAACGCGCCGGCCATCCAGCCGGCGGGGATTGGTGAGCACGATGCTCTGGTGCGTCGGATCGGGAAAGCTCTCGATTTCGGCCAGGATCGGATCCTCATTGTGCATGTGAATGATCACGTCTAAAGGCATGTATCCCCCCTCTTCTTGGCTCGCCAGCCGCCATCCGGGTCCGGCGCGGCGGCTGGATACAAGCCTGGGTCCTGTCTACTTTAACTGCACCATGAGTACTAGCCGGCCAAGCTGCAGTTCATCCCCATCCTTGATCGGGTAGGGCAACTCGGGCACGAGCCGCGTGGAATTCAGAAAAGTGCCATTCAGGCTGTTAAGGTCCTCGACAAAGACCTGGTCCTGGCGCAGCGAGACCCGCGCATGGCGGCGAGAGACGCCGAACTCCATTCCCTCTTCCTGGGTCAGGTCCACGTCGGGAAAGATCGCGCGTCCTGCATCCAAGCGGCCGATGACGACTTCCTTCGACAGCGGCAACTCGATGCGCCCTCCATCCTTAATGCACAGCACCAAGACCTTGGCTGCCCGGCGGCTGGATTGCTCACCGTCCTGGCCGATCGGGCCGGTGAGGGGATCGGTCGATTGGCCGTCACTTGGGGCCAGGTAGGAGCCACATTCCTCGCAGAACAACGTGTTCTCAGGGTAGACGCTGCTGCAGAAGGGGCACTTAATCATGTCGTACCTCCTTGGGCACGATCGTCAGCCCTCTGGTACCAAAACGGATCTTTTTCCGGCCCTCCGCCGAGAGGGTGCCCGTCTGAGAGACTCGCCCCGCTTCCAGGAGGGCAGCCCGGGCCAACTCCACCTCGCCAATGTCCAGGAGGCGCGTGGCCATGGTCTTCAGACGGGTTACCGCTGGTTCGATCTGCCCCCGCTCGACATCGGATAGCGATCGCTCCTGCATTTTGTAAATCGTCAGTTTCCCCAAGGCCGAGACAATGTCCGCCGGAATGGGAGACCGTGTGCCCAGTTCAGTGTGGAAAGGTGCGAGCAGCGTCTCCTGGACCCGAGTCGGTTGATCGCCGACGCTCGGCACGTCGCCTTCGACATCGATCTGGGCCAGTCGGTGCAGCCCAGGACTATGGCTCTCGACCAGGAGTTCCAGCATGATAGACTGGAGGTCCTCCTTGGCCATCGACCCGAGCTTGGCCTGGTGATCGGTGAACTCCAATAGGTCGATCCGGGGCGAAACTCGATAGGCCTCCCGGAGAGAGACCCCTGTGCCCAGGTGGAGCGATATGACAAGGTTCCGGGCAAAGATGCTGCGCAGGACGTTGATCCGGGAATGGAACGCCTTCACGATCTTGTCCGTGGAGTCGACATAGATGCACGCATCAGGCGACCCGCTCAGCCGGGCCATCTCTTCCAGCAGCTGGTCATTCCAGTCAGAGCCGACGCCCATCAGGGTCAGCGACACGCCTTCCGCGGCAGCCCGCCGGGCTACCTCCCGGCAGCCGTCCTCGTCACCGTAAGTCTGGCCATCGGTGAGCAGGAAGAGGTGGTTCGCGCGGTCTGAGCCGTGCCAGCGCATGACCTGCTCCCATCCCAGCTCCAAGCCCCGCAATATCTCGGTGCCCCCACCTGAGCGCATGTTGCGGATGGCCGTCCGGGCCGTATCGGCGTCCACGCCGCGGCGCCCCGGCAAGACCAACTCCGCCCGATCGTCAAAGGCCACCAGTGAGAGCACGTCATCCTCGCCCATCTGGTCCACGATATAGCGAGCCGCTTCCTTGACCTGCTGCAGCCGCCCACCCTTCATCGACGTGCTGCGATCGACCACCAGACACAGGTTCAGGGGCAACCGGGCACTGTCAATCCCGTCTGAGGCCTGGAGCTCCACCAGCAGATAGAGCACCTGGGCCTCGCCCAAGCAAGCGAGGGTTGAATAACTGGGCGTCAGCCGCAGGGCCAGCGGCAATGGCCCGTCCATGCCCCGCTGGCTGCGCCAATAGTCAAATGCCTGGCGTTTGATGTCGTCCAGGAGGATATCGTAGGCCTCCTGGATCTCTCGGAAGCGTTGGCTCGCGTTATCATCGTGACTGACGTCCGGATGGTAGCGCCGGGCCAGGCTACGAAAGGCCCGCTTGATTGTCCGTTCGTCCGCATCGGGAGCCACGCCGAGCACGGCATAATAATCCCGATCAAAGTTCATAGTTCATCCTGCTCGATCTTGGCGTGCAGTCCAGGGCCAGCCCCGGGCTGCCAATACGACGGTGACGTTATCCTCTCCGCCTCGTGCGATGGCCTGGGCGACCAGATCCCGGCAGGCCATTTGTGGGCTCGGCGCGACGTCGACCAGTGCCGCGATCTCGGCATCTGAAAGCATCCCCCAAAGTCCATCACAACATAGCAGCAGGTAGGAACCCACCTCCAGGTCCTCATGTAGAATGTCTGGTCGAATGCCGGGCCCGTGGCCCAGCGCCTTGTACAGCACGCGCCGTTCAGACGCAATATCCTCCACTCTGGCCTGGCCGACTTCCAGCAGGCGCTCGGCCACCGAGTGATCCTGGGTCAGAAGGCGGAGGTGGCCCGGCTGGCCCAGGTAGGCCCGGCCGTCGCCCACGTGCGCAATATGCACATCGTCGCCCAGCACCAGGGCGACGGTCAGTGTGGTGCCTGCCCCGGCGAGCCGGCGCACGATGGCCCGGTGCCCGATGTCGATGCTCTCCTCAAGTACCTCGTTGATGGGCACTGCCGGACCGTCGGCCAGAGCCGGAAGGTAGACGTGACGGATCACGTGTTCGGCAGCCAGGCGGCAGGCCAGGCTACTGGCCTGTTCTCCCTGCCCATGACCGCCCATGCCGTCGGCGACAATGAACAAGCCCACCGGCAAGGGTTGCTGATCGGCCTGCGCCAGGAAAAAGTGGGCTGCCAGGCTGGCATCCTCATTGCGGTCCCGCACGGGCCCTTTGGCCGTGGCAAGCCCTATCTCGAAGGGCTGGGCGCTCAACTGCTGCATCGCTTCACCTGGTTCTCCCCGGCCCAGGATCGGGCCACGCTTTGTGGGCAGGCTGGAGCAGGCACGGCGTTGGGGGACGGTGCCGCGCCCCCCGAGTCCAGGGCCGCTGGCCACTGTGCCTCCTGGACGAAATCAGGCCGGCAGCGCGTAGACGTAGTGATCGGTCGATCCGATATACAGCGTGCCCTCGTGAACGGTTGGCGACGATGGAATCGGTCCTCCGGTCACGTAGCGCCACACGCGGTCACCCCGTTTCGCATCGACGGCGTGGACGGCCTCGTCGTTAGAGCCGATGTAGATCATGCCTTCGCCGATGGCCGGCGACGAGGTCACGGGGGCGCCGGTATCGTACTTCCATCGCTCCCGCCCGGTGCTGGCCTCCACAGCGTAGAGGTGCCCGTCTGCAGAACCGACGTACACCGTCCCTGCCTCCACCACAGGGGAGGAGAGCACGGGACCGCGGGTTCGAAATCGCCACACTGGCCAGCCCGCACCAGCGTTCAGGGCATAGAGATAGCCGTCGGCAGAGCCCAGGATGATCAGATTCTCGTCAGCGACCGGCGAGGAGGTTAGCCGGCGCGGTGTGCTATATTTCCACTTGACATGGCCGCTGCCCATTTCTAGCGCGTAGGCATAGCCATCGTCCGAGCCCAAATAGATGACCTCGCCGACCAGCAGCGGCGTGGACCGGATGGGGCCTGCCGACTGGAACACCCATGCGACGCGGCCAAATTGCACATTGATCGCATACAGACAGCCATCGTCCGAGCCGATGAAGCAATGGCCGTATTCTACCCGCGCCGAAGAACGGACGCGACCTCCCGTTTCGCAGGCCCACACCTGTCGCCCCGCACTGCGCGACACGGCATACACGTTCGCGTCCTCCGAGCCAAAGAGCGCCAGGTCGCCGTCGACGCACGGTCGAGAGACGATGCCCCCTTGTGTCGGGAACTTCCAGAGGAAGGATCCGTTCTGTGCATCCAGGGCGTACAGATTGGTGTCATAGCTGCCCACATAGACAACCCCATCGGCGACCCGCGGGGAGGACCGCACCTCGTCCTCGCAGCGGAATGTCCACCGCGGCTTGAGATCCTGAGCCGGCGTGAACTGGGACGGACCGAGGCCCCCAGCGCTCCGGAATTGGCTCGGAAATATGGCGCTCAGTGCCTTGCCCATCTCTGTGGCCGAGGCGTATCGCTCCTGCAGGTCGTAGGCTAGGCACTTGCTGACCACCGCCTCGAGCGCCTCGGGGAGATTGGGATTAAAGAGCTGGATGGGACGCTCGTGGAAGGTGAAGGGCGGCTCCAGCCGCGGATCGCGGCCACTGAGCATGTGATGCATGGTGGCGGCCAGCGCGTAGAGGTCGCCCCGCGGCTCGGCCACACCACGGTATTGCTCTGGCGGAGAGTAGCCTTCGGTGCCGATCATCGTGCCTCGCTGGCCGTGCTCAAACAGCTTGGCAATGCCGAAGTCAATGACCATCAGGCGCCCGTCGGTCCTCAGCATCAGGTTGCCGGGCTTGAGATCCCGGAAAATGACCGGTGGTTCGTGACCGTGCAAGTAGGCCAGCACGTCACACACCTGCAGCCCCCACTCTACCACTTCCTCCGGGTTGAACGGTTGCTTTCGCTCCTCGATGAGGCTCTCCAACGTTTGGCCCTCGACAAACTCCAGGATGAGGTAGCTGCGGTTGGCTTCACTGAAATAGTCAAAGATCTTGGGGATAGCCGGGTGGCTCAGGCTGGCGAGGATGTTTGCCTCACGTTCAAAGTTCTGGAGGCTGATGCGCCGTACCCGGGGATCGGGGGCCGTATTGTTCATCTCTTTCACGGCCACGATCTTGGTCACGGAGCTGAAGCGCAGATCCCGCGCTCGATAGACCGCGCCCATGCCCCCAACGCCCTGCACGCCAAGGATCTCATACCGCTCCTGCAAGACGATCCCGGCAGGTAAGGTGCCCTCCGGATGGCGGGCCATGGGACTCTCTTCGCCTGTGATTCTACGCGTATCTAGGTTATCCACGGCTGCAATTTGACCCTGACTAGGATGCCCTATTATACCCAGAAATCGAGTTTTCCGCAAGTAATCCGGCTGCCGTTCGGCAGGTCTAAACGCGACACCTGACAGCGCGCCCCACGGCTTGCCCTAGGGCTAGCGTCGCTTCCCATGATCCCAGTCCAGTGGTGGTCTGGAGAGCGCCTGACCATCGCTTGCTGGGATAGGATAAGATGGTATAATACAACCCGATTCACGTCAAACGGGGCAAAGCAGGAGGCGGTAGATGCGAGTGGATGGACGACGCTGGAACGAGATACGGCCGGTGAGGATGATTCCCGGCTTTGTCGACTATCCTGAAGGCTCGGTCCTCATCGAGATGGGCGGCACACGGGTGCTGTGCAATGCTTCACTTGAGGCTTCTGTCCCTGCCTGGCTGGCCGGCGCCAAGTCAGGTTGGGTTACTGCCGAATACGCCCTCCTTCCGCGGTCCACACACCAGCGGACACGCCGCGAGACCCGAGGCTTTGGCGGCCGGACGCAGGAGATCCGGCGGCTGATTGGACGCAGTCTGCGTGCTGCGGTCGATCTGACGAAACTTGGCGAGCGGACGATCATCGTCGACTGTGACGTGCTCCAAGCCGATGGCGGCACCCGCACCGCCTCGATCACAGGTGGCTATGTGGCCCTGGCCCTGGCGCTAGGGGATCTTGTGAACCAGGGCAGTGTGCCTCCTGACGTGCTCACCACCCCTGTGGCGGCCATCAGTGCAGGCCTCGTCGACGGGCAGGCCCTGCTCGACCTCTGCTACGAGGAGGACTCGAGCGCGGATGCTGACTTTAACGTCGTCATGACCGGCGACGGCCGTCTTGTGGAAGTTCAGGGGTCAGCCGAAGGGGCAACCTTTAGCCGCGGATCGCTGGACTCAGTTCTGGATCTGGTAACCCAAGGGATCGACCAACTCCTCGCCCAGCAGCAGGAGGTTCTGCGGGCCGCTGCCGAGGGCCGCGTATGAGACGTACAGCACTGGTCCTGCTCTTGCTGGTGCTCCTCAGTGGCGGCTTGGTCCTCAGCCTGCCCTTCATCCTCAGCGCATGGGTCGATCGCCAGTACCAGGAGGGCATCTATGAGGCGGTTGGCGATGTACCCTCGCAACCCGCGGCCATCGTCTTTGGCGCTGGCTACCTGCCTAGCGGCCGCCTGAGCGATGCATTGGCCGATAGGATGGACACCGCTATCCAGCTCTACCAGGCAGGCAAGGTGAACAAACTCCTGCTCACTGGCGACAATCAACGCGCTGACTACAACGAGCCGGCGGCCATGGCCCGCTATGCCGAGGAGCGGGGCATCCCTCTCCAGGACTTGGTCCTGGACTATGCCGGACGTCGCACGTACGATAGCTGCTATCGGGCAGGGGAGATCTTTGGCCTGGAGCGGGCTGTGCTTGTGACCCAGGCGTTCCATCTACCCCGCGCGCTTTTCACATGCGATCGCCTCGGTTTGGAGGTCGTCGGGGTCACGGCCGACCGTCATAGGTACCTGCGCATCCCCTGGTACGAATTCCGGGAGCTGGCCGCCCTCACCCGTGCCTGGCTGGACCTCCAGCTGGTCAAACCGCTGCCCGTGCTTGGCAACCCAATCCCAGTGGACTGGCACCTCCGCTCCAGGACCTGATTTCGAGGATACAGACTGTGAGAAGAAACAGAGGTACGGCTGCCTGGGTGTTGCCAGG